>ERZ772855.1851-NODE-1851-length-19276-cov-14.891993_pt1 | contig 19276 bp, 19 predicted proteins | sample MGYA00511900_ERZ772855 | MGnify/ENA primary metagenome ERZ772855 (study PRJEB29015, sample SAMEA2737701) | human gut metagenome | biome: human gut; feature: human-associated habitat; material: faeces | place: China | collected 2012 ...
CAAATTTTTAGCATCTAATTTAACTTCAATTCCTATTATACAAAATTTTAAGATAATGCACTATCAACACACTCTTAAGTTTGCTTCTAAGTCTTATTTCCATAACTTTAGGGTTAACCATACGCAAGACCAATCACTCTCGGACAATACTCATGATTTTAATGATAAAATCCATGTTAAACCCATAGATAAGAAATACACCTGCAATAACCGTTACCTGTTTGTGCCAATTTAAAAATGCACCACTTTTTTATAATTAAAACGGTTGAAAACTGTACCACTAATAACTCACAATAGAGAGATGTCACCGTCAAGTTAAATGTACAAAATAACAGCGAAATTTTTAAATCTATTTCTTATCGATACAAATTCCTCGTAGGCGCTCGGGACCCCTACCTGCTAATAACTTGGTAAAAAGCACCCGACGATTACAGATAGAGAAATACATGGATAGCTTTACAGACAAAGAACTATCCTTAATGGAATCTTTAGCCAGCGGTATCAACGAAGCAAGAAACATCGAAGACTAATTAAAAGAATCCATACATAACGGAAAGAGCCGATAAAATGAGATTGTATTAATCTCATTTTATCGGCTCTGCGTCTTTGCGTCTGGCTCTGTAATCACAGTTACTTTGAACTGCTTTATTTCAATTAAATTTTCTTGTCTGCATTTCGGACAATAGAGGGGGAATTTTTTTAATTCAGTATCTTCCCTTATCTTTAATCGTGTTTTATTTCCACATACAGGACACAATATCCACTTGTAGTTTATAATAACTATCTCCTCCTTTACACTTTAATTCAAATCTTTATTAAAAAATATTTCATCTTATTTAACAAGAAACCATATTTATATAACAACATAAAATACACTAAGTTATTTTATTGAACATATATCGTACTTTATCTATCCGACTATTTGGACGACGGGGCTGGCAAACAGGTTCACCGGTAGTAACATGGTACCCTTTTAACTCTGTTAAACAAACACTACGTCCATTTGTAAAGAAAGTTAAATCACTACGATATTCTTGAATACACCGAGCAGGGATTTCTCCACTAAGAATGACCTCATTATTTTTCAATTGAGTGTCTACGATGTTCGCACAATATTTAGGAGCATCGTTGTATGCTCGTGAAAGATATTCCTGTGGCGCATAAATTTTAAAACTAAGATATGGCTCTAACAATTCTGTTCCAGCTTTTTTTAAGACTTGTTCCAATACAATAGGAGCAAGCATCCGAAAATCTGCTGGGGTACTAACAGGGCTATAGTATAAGCCATACTTAAAACAGATTTTACAATCCGTCACATTCCAACCATATAATCCTTGTTCGCAACCATAGCGTATCCCTTCCATAACTGCATTTTGAAATGATTGATTTAAGTATCCAAGAGAAACCGAGCTCTCATACTGCATTCCACTTCCCAACGGAAGCGGTGATACAGATAAACCAATGGAAGCCCAGAAAGGATTTGGCGGCACTTCGATGTGAATGGTATATTCTGCATTTTTTAACGGTCTCTCCATATAAATGACTGTAGGCTCTTTTAGTTCTATCTCCACATGATACTTTTCTTGCAACAGTGCACTAATCACTTCCATTTGTACTTTCCCTAAGAAAGAAAGTATAATTTCATGTGTCGTAGAATCCACGTAATATCGTAGAAGCGGATCACTATCTGAGATTTCCAAAAGGGCATCAAGCAACATTTCTCTCTGTTCAGGTTTACTCGGTTCAACAGTTGTTTGTAGTAGAGGGTGCGGATTTTCAATCTTTTTTCTCTGTGGCAATAGTTTTGTATCTCCAAGAACACTATTTAACTTCAAAAACTCATTTTGCAAAATAACAATTTCTCCAGAATAAGCTCTATCAATCTTACATAATTCACCATTTATTGAAGTATACATTTCTGTAACTTTTATTTTTTCTTTTTCTGATACTCTAACCGAATCTCGTAAATGTAGTACTCCACTATAAAGGCGTATATATGCAAGACGTTGTCTTTTTTTTGTATATTCAATTTTGAAAACATTTCCGCAAAGTTCAGACGGACCTCGATGTGTTGATGAATAAAATTTATTCGTAATCACTTCTATAAGGTTATCAATCCCTATATTGTTTTTTGCACTTCCGTGATAAACAGGGAACAGGGAACAATTATGAAATCTTATGCTTTCCTCTTGTTCGAGTTCCAATGCTTCTAATGATTTACCGGACATATATTTCTCTAAAAGGTCATCGTTTCCCTCTATTACCGTATCCCATTGTTCAGATTCGGTAAAGTTCGTCACACACATATTAGGATACAGTTCTACCTTCTGTTTGATTACAATTTCGGCAGAAAGTTTCTCTTTAATATCCTGATAAACCGTTGATAAATCAATTCCATTTTGGTCAATCTTATTGATAAAAAAGATTGTGGGAATCCCCATTTTCCTAAGTGCATGAAATAATATACGAGTTTGTGCTTGTACGCCATCTTTTGCAGAAATCAGTAGAATTGCCCCATCTAAAACTGATAATGAACGATATACTTCTGCTAAGAAATCCATATGTCCTGGCGTGTCTATGATGTTCACCTTCGTATTTTCCCACTGAAAAGAGGTTATTCCTGTCTGAATTGTAATTCCTCTCTGACGTTCTAAAAGCGTATTATCCGTCCTCGTTGTACCTTTGTCCACGCTTCCTAATTCTGTAATCGCTCCACTGTTATATAATAAGCTTTCTGTTAAGGTAGTTTTTCCTGCATCAACATGAGCTAAAACTCCAATATTAATAATTTTCATGTGATTTTCCTCCATTCAAAAACCCAAAAGGGCATAAAAATCCCAGTGATAAATACTTTTATCACTGGGATTTTTATGCATAACCATAGGTATACAAAGCATACAGATATTCTCTGGATACTTTAGAATCACATGATAAAGGTATTCTTAAACTGGGTACAAAAAACTAAGCCCTCCTAAAAAAGGACATCTAATTATTTGTTCCCGCTATCAAATTGACAGTTTATTTAAGAATACCTTGCCGCATATTTATTAACTCCTTTTAAATAGTCACTTAAATAATAGCACGTAAGAGCATATTTGTAAAGGAATCTCCAATTTTTTATCAAAAAGAGTACATGATTACAAAGTATCTGTAATCATGTACCAATATTTGTTATTTTACAATCTTCCAATTACTCCCGTTCTTTTCAAGTACCAAATCAAATTGAGATACCTGCGTTGCTTTGGTCTGCTGGTCGATATACTCCACTGTCAGCGATACCGTGACTTGATTATCCTTACGATTGTGAATAGGATTTACCAGTTCTTGAAAGATGTACTCTTTTCCGATTGGTTTTAATATCCCGTCATTCACATAGTAGGAAAGTTCACTGGCTGTCGCTGTAGGATAGAGCTTGAAGAACGTCGTTAAAAACTCATTGATTTCATTGGTTGTAATGGAATCAACCGTCCCCTCACTTTCAATGGCTTTTGGTTTATAACTTGATTTCTTAGGTATGTTGGTAATGGTCGGATTCTTAACCAGTACCATATTTCCAGAACCATCTACATAGACACTCACTATATAAGCAGAGTGGACGGTCTTTGTATTTTCTCCCTCTGTAATGAGCTGGTCTACACTGTAGGTTACATTAAACTCATTGTCGCCAGTTGGCTCTACCGTCCATATCTGAAATCCTCTTACAGAAGACGATACAGGAATATCTTTGCGTACTGTATCAACATTGAGAGCTTGAAGTTCATCTGTCAGATAGCCTTTTAGACTTTCCATTCGATTATCAATGGACTTATCGGATTGCTCCCATGAATAGTAGACTTTCGCAAAGTTCTCTACAAAATTTTCTACATGATGAGTATCAACGTATTCCTTTTCTATGATAGTTGTTTCGTGAATAGTATGAGTATCTATAGCTGTAAAGTGCTTGAATATCGCAAAGCTGAAACTAAGCCCTAAAAGTACCCACAAGGCAATCACAACCTTTTTATGAGGATTGACCTTATAGACACGAGGTTTCTTTTCCTTTGGTATCTGTTTTTCTTTATTCTGATTTTTTCTAAATTTCATCATTAAATCTTCCTTTCTCATTGTTTGATTCGTCCTGCTCCCACTAAATGCTGTTGCCAGTAGGGGCTTGTTAAGTCGGCATAACCGATTGGGTCGCCTGCATGAAACATACGGTTATTGCCAAGGTATATCCCAACATGAGTAATATAAGAGCCAGCGTTATAGGTAGAATGAAAGAAAACCAAATCGCCAGCTTGTGCTTCCGATAGTGGGATATGCTGGGTCACATCATATTGCTGTTGTGCGGTTCGTGGTAAGTTAATTCCAGCTTTTCCATACGTCCATTGTGTCAGTCCGCTACAATCAAAAGAAGTAGTCGGGGAAGCTCCACCGTAAACGTATCGCCAGCCCTCATATTTCAGTGCTTCGTCCATGATGGCTTGTACCGTATCATCATCAAACTCTGTTGTGACAAGATACTGCGTTACCAGTTGCACATAAAACATATTGCCATAGTTGTATCGCCAGCCCCCATTGATAGGTATGGCTATGGGATTGGGGTAAGACACTTTTTCGCCACCTGAATACTCTTTTGAGAAACTTTGAGCCAGTTCAAAGGTATATTTATTTCCACGATTAGCCACATACCCTAAGAAACCACCACCATAATTGTAGGACTGGATAACCGATTCTAAATCTACACTGAGCCTTTCGCTACTGGCTAATAATTCACTGAAATACTTCACACCTTGCTTAATGGATTCTTCTGTACTCAATGAATTAGGTGGAAGACCGAGGGATTCCGAGGACTGCATAACATCTTCCGCAGTACCGCCCGATTCCACCTGTATAATCGCAAGAAGTATGTTGACATATTCTTCAACGCCATATTCTTTGGCATATTTTTCTACCATAGGCTTATGAGCCAGCACTTCTGCGGAAACATTCACACCTCCATAATGAATATTGGAAATTCCGCTGTCCTGTTCATCTGAAAATAAAATGGCAACAAACAGAAGCAGTGAGAAGACCATCAAGAATAATCCAGAACCACCAATCACTAAAGTTTTCAACTTCATGGTTTCTTACCGACTTTCTTAATGGTGGCGGTTTTGATTGGTGGTCTACTTCTTGTATTTTGTAGTGGTACTCTTTGAACAGTAGACGGACGTTCTTTTGTGATTGGACGTTGTGAAGTTCTATCTGCTGTAGTGGTTGAAGTTGCTGGCTTTTGAACGGTTTTTTCTTGAACGGTATTGCCTTGGCGTTCCACTTTTGGACTTGAAAAATCGGACTTAACTGCTGGACGCTCTTGTTTGGCTTGTTGAGATTCCTTATATGAAGTCTGAATATTAGACTGTTTTGAGGTCTGTTCATCATGATATTGTTCTTGTCTTGTAGTCGGTCTTTCATGAACAGAAGAAGCAGGCTGTTTTTTCTGTTTGACCTGTTCCATTTCAGAGCGACGCTTCGCAATGGTTTTTCGCCTTTGTTCCTGCTGTTCCTTGCGTCCACTGGCTCTGTCCGCTTTGGTTTGAGAAATACTACTGGTTAAATCACGGACATTCTCTTTTACTTTGGATTTTCCTTGATATACTGCATATCTTGCATTGGTCGGCAAATCTTTAACCTGTTCTTTCAAACCACTAGCAGTGTCTACCATTCTGTCTTTGGTATCAGCTACTGTACCGATGGTTTGACCGATACGTTTTCCAAGTGTTGATTTTTCCTTTCCGTCTGGTCGGGAGTGATCTGCTTGTGTCCTTGCAGAACTCCCCGAACCCGACTGTCCTTTTTTACCTGTAACAATGGCAGACCCAGCCCCTAGAGTAGTCATGGAACGTCCAAGTTTCCGCTGTAGACGGTGCATGTGAGCGTGCATAAGCATACGAGGTTTTCTCATCACACGACTTCCCACACTTTGAGAATCGTTACTCTGTAGAGAAAACATACTCATTAAATCGCCCAGCTTGAAGTAGATTCCTGCAAAGGTCACAATCTGTAGAAAAGCAATCAAAAAGAACGGATAACCAGCCGATAAGGTATAGAGCATGGTTGAAATACTAAATGCTGTCGTAATAATCAATGTGATTCCAGCTCGTGTCAAAATGGTATTAAAGAGCTTTGTTATGGCTCGTTTTGACATACCATCAAATGATGGAATCATGCTTAAAATAAAGCTCACAGGCAGAAACATAGCATAGATGATAAAAAGTACCTGCGAGAAAATCATGATTCCTGTTAATAGGAATACAAATATGGAAATCCCAATATTGAAGACAAATAGGAAGAAGACTGTACCTAAACGGTTAATGGTCTTTGTAATGGTTAGATTGGTATTGCTTCTGTCTTCAATTTCTTCCGCAACAATTTTTTCTCTGTCTTCGCCATTGTTGGAATCTGGGCTGGTGGAGAGCAGGCTTTCCACACGGTCAATACCGATACTTTCAATGTCTGAACTGTTGTATTGAAGCAGTAGCCACGGTTGCTGAACCTGTATGGAAAACAGGCTATCTCTGATTAAGTCCACGCTGTCCTTGCCTTGACTATCGGAATGGGGCATGACAATCTTCGTGCCAAGTGATAAACTGGCATTACTGATGTCTGATGAAAAGTCATTGATTTTTTTAATGTAGTCGGGAGCGTAGGCAATAAAGGAAGCCGATAGGATAAACACCAGCACAAAATTCATAATGGCATGAATTGCCTTTGTGGTTTCTCTCTTTATCAGTCCCGTATAGGCAACATAAACCCCAAGAACCAAAATCAAGAGTAAGAGGAATCCAACATAGAAACCCTCTGTTGAAAATCCGTTTGCACTCACACCAGCTAAGGTCTGCATATTCTTACCAATGGAATCTGCTGTAGCGGAAATGAAGTCTAAGGAATAGGCTTCCTGTACTAAGTAACCTGTCGCATTGGAAACATACAAACTGATTGTCCAAATAAAATTGGTAATGGCATATAGTCCATACATGACCTGTTTTCCAATCCCGTCCGACCAGTTCCACGGAAGCCAGCCCCAGCTATTATCCACATAAAAATCCAGTTGATAGTTTTCAAGTGGGTATCGGCTGTATTCATTTGCCACATTGACCGTATCATCTACCAAGCCCGCAGCTTGAACCACCGTTCCCAGCATGGCTAAAAGAAAAATGGCAATCACAAGTGTGAAAGCCACTGTCATTGCCACTTTACCTAGACGTTTCAGCGTCCAGTTTGATTTTATTCTGTTTACTATTGATGGTTTCACATTTACACCTCTTTTCGCACAGGTGGTCTGGTATCAAAGGCATGGAGCAGTTCTTCAAATACAGGGTGGAACTGTATCACACCGACACGACCATATAAATCACTGATAAGGCATTGCCCGTTTTCCAAATCACGCAATCGCTTCTGATTGTTTTCGTCCTCTGGGTCTACACCAAAAAAGGCTAAGGTCTTTTTAATCTCGTTAAGGTCAGTGGAACGAAATGCAAATTTTAAGCCGAGGTTATTTTTCAGTTTTTCATCTAAGAGGTCGTCTGTATTTTGGGTCACGAAATATACCCCAGCGTTCATAGCACGACCAGCCCGAACCAGCTTCATAGATAGTGTTTTTCCTTGTGCTACCTGTAAAAAGCTCCATGCTTCGTCTAAATCTACAATCTTGAAAATGCTTCGGTCTGTATGGATAAAGTCTAAAGCAAAGGTACTAATGACAATCAGCATAGCAACGGATAAAAGCTCCATAGTGGTATATTCCTCAAAGGAAGTTTCCTTGTCGGGAAGTACCAAGTCCGCAACCTGTATAATGTTCAGTTGTTTTTCTAAGCTGATAGACTGCTCCACATAACCATTACTGAATAATAAATGTGCAAAGTCATAGTCTGTAAAACTTTCGATATGGTCGGCTATACTGGTACTTAGTGGCGTATTCTCAACCCGTAATTCCTCAATCACTTTCATCAACCCTCGTACTTCACTATTGGTTACTGCACGAATGGCTTTTCTAAGGATTGGGAAGCGTTCCCCATCACGAGAGGAAATCCCCGTAAGGAATGTCAGAATATCAATAGCCAGTGATTCAGAATCTTTGGGATTTTTCATAATCACATAAGGGTCAAGTAAGCCTTTGTTTTTCTCATCAGAAGTCAGAGTGACGATATTGATTTCATGGGAAATCTCTGGCAAGGTTTCTTTCCATCTGCCACGTTCTGCTTTTGGGTCTACAATCACTGCTTGTGCCCCATAAAGCACCGCATAATAGACGATAAGGTTATTCGCAAAGGATTTACCACCACCCAGCGAACCAACAAAAGCCGACGCTAACGCATTGGTTACTGAACCCTTAACCCCTTGACTGGCAAGAGCAGGTTTCAGATAGACATTGCGTCCAGTATCTAAGCTGTAGCCAACATAAATCCCCTCATTTTCCCCCAGCATTTGAGTAGCACCAAAACCTAAACCAGCGAGGAAATCAGAGGTCACGTATTGAATATAATCATTCATATAACGCTTGCTGGCAGGTAAAAATTCTTCATGTAAGCCGAGCATATCCCCAAATGGTCGTACCAGTTTTACGCTTAAATCGTCATAAAAATCTTTCACTTCATTACAACGACGTTTGAGTTCGTCAAGATCATTTGCTGATACCCTTACCACATAAGACAGCTTGTACATAGATTCCTTGCTTTGGTCTAAATTGGTTTCCAGCTCATTCACACTTTCCAGAGCTTCCGCCACATTGGAGCTGGTTTCATTATCACTTTGCCAAGCGTGGTTATCCAAGTCTTTCAGTTCTTTCTTTTTATTGCGGACAGTAGATAGGGCTTTACGATTCGCTACAATTTCCACATTCATTGACGTATCAATCGGGAATGTAAATTGCTGTTGCTGGTAGTAGAAGATTTCAGAGGACGGGAAGTCCAGTTCTCCGACAATGCTGTTAATGGTAAAGTAAGCTACATAGACGGTTTCATCTTCCTGCTGGATTTTCAAATATCGCTGTTTTTCTTCCACCAAACAGCGAGTAGGCTTAATCAAGTCATAGTATTTAATCAGCGTTTCATTATCCAGCTTTTTCTTTGATAGATGGTACTCATACTCTTCATAGGCAGTGCCTGTCTGTCCGTAAAGGTGTTCAATCAGATAGCCGAAGTCGTCCTTATCTAACCTGCGGATTTTGAAACGACGAGAGATTTTATTTTCTAAGAGCTTTTCCATCTTCTGAAAACGCAGGATTTCATCATTACTCATACTAACAAAATCGCCCATCAGCTTATGGTTCACATCATAGACAAAATCAGACAAAGCATTTTTTGCTTCAACGGTAAGACTTTTCATAGAAAACTCCTGATCGTTGAGAAGCAACTTAAAGCCGATAAAGAAACGGTAGTTCACTTGATTTTCGCCAATCATGGATATTAAAGCGTCTGTCTGTTGGTCGATTTTGTCATAGGCAACCGCTTTGAGCTTGCCAGTGACTTCATTTTTGGAACGCTCTTGTGCAGAACGTATGCTGGATTCTGTACTGATTTGTAAAGCATGAATTTTGCCATCACGATTTTGTGCGATAAGCTGTCTGAAAGAATCATGCACTTGTATTTTCTGTTCTGGACTTAGAAATGAGTAATTGTAAGGAACAAGCTCATAGTAAGCATAACATTCCCCGTCTTTATTCCAGACGAGATTGTTTTCAATGTATTTAATTGGATATGCCATAAAATTCACTCCTAACTGCTGTAATGGCTTCTTGTGGCTGGTTTCTGCCAAGCGTTACTTTTTTTCCTGCATAGGTCAGCTTTGGTCGCAGTGCATAAGCAATGACAGACTTCAAAAATCCATAAGGCTTTTTACCATCAAAAGTTTTTGTAGACATAAACCATGTGAAAGCCACAGGAATCCCAAAGTATTTGAGAAATGCTCCCTCTATCATGGAAAGAGGGGGCAAGTTGCCAAGTATCATCACTGCAAAGAGTGACACGACAAACCATGTCATTTGCGTAAAGGTTATGGGAAACGGAAGTCTAAAATCATTGATAGAATACAGTACCTTTTCCACAGACCAGATACTGGTATAGCTTCGTATTTTCTTCATGTAATCAATCCTTTCATAAAAAATAGGGGTAGCTGATTGAGCCACCCCGTAAAATAGAAAATCTGCCAGTAGTAATGTACCGACAGATTTAATAGACGATTTCAAAAATCCCATGATTGGTTGAGATAAACGTTCCTGAAAGGTCTAAATCCCGACCATAGGCTTGATAATCAATATAGTTTTGAAGACTAGCTGGTACTTCGCCTAAAGCACCCGTTTCTTCAATGTAGTAGCGTGCCACGTCATACATATCATCACAATCGGAATGAATGATAATATCCTCTTGATGTTCGCTTAGTTCTTCAATGCTTGAAAAATGAGTGAGCAGAGCAGATAGCTCCGATTGTAATTCTTCGGGTAATTCCGATACCATTTCCCATAGTCGATTGAGTTCGCCAATGGAAGTGTATTCGTCAACCGTAAAGGGTAACTCGTAGTCATGAATGGCGTATTCCTCATATTCATCATTCAAGCCGATTTTCTCTTTGACTTCCTCAAAGTCAATGGGAAAGGTAAACCACGCACCGACCAATTCGCCCTCATTGTATTTGCCTAAATTCGCAATATAGACTTGCATATCGTCCATATATTCACGTCCTTTCTTTGTAGAGATTCAAAAATCCCTACCGCACTTCGTTTGGTGTACCATTCCTTTGCGGAACATAAGAAAACCACTTATATTCCACAAAAGAACGGTTTTATTTAAGCACCAATAATGCGATTGAATAGCTCTAGTAAAATGTCTTTTACTCCAGCAGCGTTGAAGACTAAGCCAACCGCAATAATCGCAATAATTAAAAAGCCAATCAGTTTGCTAAACTCACGCTTGAAGCCAAGATACAAGCCAATCACAACGATTGCTAAAAGCACCAGTGATTGAGCGTTTGATAGAAACCAGTTATAAAGGTTTTGTCCAAAATTCATAAAAATGTTCTCCTCTCTATATTCAATGAATTTGTATTTGAGTTATTTTTTTGTTGTTATCACGTCCTGTTCTTTTACTGACTGTTGCTTCAAAATCTGCTTGTGTCGGTCTGTCAGTTTCGCATGGTCGAGAATGTCTTTTACAACCTGCGTCTGGTTGATTTCATCAAGTTTAATCGCAACCTTTAAGGTCGGGGCAACTTGATGAGATAGCCAGTTCAGCGTCCTTTGGAAGGAGTAAGGCTCTGGTTTTGTGGTTAGTTTTAATCGTTCACGATTGTTCCCAATAAACCAAGCCCATTCTTCATTCAGTTTCCAATCAGAACGAGGTTTGGAATCGTCTTTATCTACAAAACGGATATACCGATTGATAATTTTAAAGGCGGTATGCTCTGGATTGTCATAGACGAGTAAATCACGGACTGCATAATAGGCACGCTCATTTTTCAATCGAATCTCAAAACGGTTTTTTACTTCTGCGTCTTCAATGGGAATATCATTTTTCTTGTACTGCTCGTAGTCCTTTTCATAGATACAGAAATAAACTTCACTTTGTAATGAACCGATATAGAGGGTGTTTCCCATACATTCCTTTTCCTCTTTGCGTACCAGTTCGCCACTGCGATAGCTTTTAAAACTGCGGAAGACGGAGATACATTCTTCCTGTTGGCACTTTTCAGTGAGTACAGGGATATTTAAAATCCCTGTCTTATCGTTAATGGCAAGGTCAAGGCGTTTCATCACACCGCCAGCCACCAAAACGTCCATAAAGAACTCATACCAGCTTCTTTGTTGTGCCAGAAGATAGCTTTCAAATTGTCTGCACCCACGACCTTTCAATTCCACCAGAACTCCTTTGTCCAGTTCATGGGAGCAAAGGACGAATATGTCGCCTAAAGCATAATGCTCTGAATAAGAATAGAAACCATAGTCCTCATGAAGAAAATAGGACAGTTTCAGTTGTAAGATGTTTTCGACCACCTGCTGTACGTCTGTTGTCGGAAAGCGAATTCTTACATAATCAAACAGCATTTCAAGGGGAGCGTCGGGATTGAAGCGTTCCAGAGCTTCCCAAAGGGACTGCTGTAAATCCTCTGATGGCTTGACTTTTCCTGTTTCAATATCGCTTAGATACTGCCTTGTAATACCAGTCGCAACAGCTAAACGGTTTTGAGATAGTCCATAAGCCAAGCGTTTTTCTTTTAAATGCTGTAACCAAGTTTGTTCATTCAGTAAAAATCCCTCCAATCAAAAAGGCGTATGTCAACTTTTAAAGCCCATTTGACATACGCTGAAATTTTGTAAATCCCTTGTAACCAAAGGATTTTCTAATGTTTTTTTGACTGTTTCCTGTCGATTTGTACCCCCCTGTTAGAAATAGTGGGAAAATATGAAAAAAAGCCCTTTAAAATGAGGCTTTTGAGGTGTGTTTTCTTTTTTTGGTAGCTAATTTGGTAGCCAAAGAGATTTAGTCGATAAAATCACTTGATATGAGATTGAGTTTATCTGTTAATTCGGAATCAGAGTTTGGGTATAAATGACAATTTAGATAGTAATGAGAAGAAGCGGGCAAAGAAAATTTTGTCTGCTTTTTTTAGATGTTGAAATGTTTTAACTGTTATGCTATAATAATAACAGTAAGAGCACAAATAACAGTAGGGGTTGAGGATGAATATACAGATAAATAATTCCAGTGATGATCCAATATATCTGCAAATAAAAAATCAAATTAAAGCACAAATCATTTCTGGAGATTTGAACGTGGGAGAACAACTACCTTCGATAAGATTCTTAGCGAAAGAATTAAGAGTAAGTATGTTAACTGCAAAAAGAGCTTTTGATGAATTAGAGTTAGACGGGTTTATAAATTCGGTACAAGGAAAAGGTAATTTTGTTGCAGCACAAAATAAAGAACTAATTCGAGAAGAATACTTAAAGAAAATTGAATCGAAGCTTCAAGAAGTAGTTGAACTTTCAGAAATTGCAGATGTATCCAGTGATGAATTGATAGAAATGTTAAAGAGTTATGTGGAGGGTGAATATGAGTAAATATGCTATTGAAATTAAAGATTTAGTAAAAACATTTGACAGTTTTAAACTAGGACCGGTAAATCTTACTATTCCGAAAGGAACAATAGTTGGATATATCGGACAGAATGGTTCTGGTAAAAGTACAACTATAAAATTGTTACTTGGGCTTTTAAGAAAAGACTCTGGCGATATAAGACTTTTAGATGAGGAAAATCCTAATAGTGTTGAACTGAAAGATAAACTTGGAGTGGTATTTGATGATTTGTTAGTGCCGGAAGAAATGACATTAATCGATGTTGAAAAGTTTTGTTATAGAGTTTATTCAAAATGGGATAAAAAGCAGTTTTATGGATTAGTTGAAAAATTCAATTTACCACATAAAAAGACGATTAAAAATTATTCTCGTGGTATGAAAATGAAACTTTCAATGGCTGTTGCTTTATCTCACAATGCTGAACTTTTGATTTTAGATGAAGCAACAAGTGGGCTTGATCCAATTGTAAGAGAGGAAATCTTGGATTTGTTATTAGATTTTATGCAAGATGAAAATCATACAATTCTTATTTCTTCCCATATTTTATCTGACTTAGAAAAAGTGGCAGATTACATTGCTTTTATTCACAATGGAAAAATCTTATTTATGGAAACAAAAGATGATTTAAAAGAAAACTACGGTATATGTACTTTATCCAATGAAGAAGTAAATAACATTGATGAAGAAGCCATTGTAGGAAGAAGAATACATTCTTTTGGGCAAGAGTTACTTGTTAAAAAGAGTCTTGTACCTGATGGTATCAAGTTACAAAAACCGTCAATTGAGGATATTATGATTTACTTTGTGAAAGGAGTGAGACAATAATGACAGCATTAATTTTGAAAGATATAGCTACTTTAAAAAAGACATTATTATTAACGGTTACTATCAGTATTGCACTGGCTGTATATGGAATTTATGAAAATGAATTGTTTATGGTTCCGTTAATATGTGCAATGATTCCGCTTATACTTACTGCAATCGCCTTTGGTTATGATACAAAATCAAATTTCGAACAGTTTGCATTTTCTATGCCAATAAAAAAGAGCAGTTATGTGTTGAGCAAGCTTTTCTTTGCATTTGCCTTTGGTTTGGTCGGTTCAATCTGCATTTTTGTACTGTTGATGATAAAAAATCAAATGTCATTGGATAATATAGTGTTTATTGCTTTAATTACATTAGCTGCTAGTATACTTATGCCTGCCATTCAATTACCATTTATTCTTAAATATGGTGCTGAAAAGGGTAGACTCATTATGGTAATCACTTATTTCTTAATATTTGCTTTATCAACACTGTTAAAAGAAAAGTCAAATTTTCTTGCAGAACTAATGGAGATTTTTAGTAAGAATTCTATATCAATGATTTGCTTAGGAATTTTAGTTGTAAGCATATTAATCATAGGGGTTGCAGTAAAATTGTCCGTTATGATTATGGAGAAAAAAGAATACTAGTTATAAATTATTTAATTTGTAGTTAGATGGTAGAGATGGGAAAACAATTTTTTTATTTAGCTGCTATTATATTTTTAGTATTAGGTTTACAGACAAAATATCTTGTTTTTTGCAAATAATACTTAAAAAGAATGTTGAATTATCAGCATTCTTTTTCATTTCAGATTGATTCTCGGAATTTAGTCATAGTGGGAAAATATGAAAAAAGCCCTTTAAAATGAGGCTTTTGAGGTGTGTTTTCTTTTTTGGTAGCCAAAGAGATTTAGTCGATAAAATCACTTGATATGAGATTGAGTTTATCTGTTAATTCGGAATCAGCGTTTGGGTATAAATGACTATAAATGCTAAGTGTAGTTTTGACATCAGAATGACCTAATCGTCTTTGAATATATAGAGCATTTACATTATATTCATTAATAAGTAATGACGCATGGGAGTGTCTTAAACCTTTTGGTTGAATGTATTTTACTCCTGCACGTTTAGAATATTTTAGAATCTGGTCTCTAATACTACGTTTACGATATGGGTTTCCATCAAGTGATAGAATGAACGGTATCTTGTCAACTTTTGCTTGTCGTTCTTTCCATTCTTTAAGTACGTTTAGAGTATTATCATCAAGGCCAATGGTTCGTCTGGAGCTTTCAGTTTTTAGTTTGTTACGCCGAACCCAATTATTACGGTTGATGTACTGTAAGTTATGATTGATTGCTAGAGTTTTCTTTTCAAAATCTACATCTTCCCAATAAAGAGCAGTCGCCTCATTTACACGCATTCCTGTAAAATAATAAAGCCAAAAAAGTGTATAAACAAAGTGCTCAAAATAACTATTTTTATCAAGTGATTGTATTACTTTTTGGAACTCGTCTTTTGTCCAAAAATCTATATGTTTTTTTATGATTGGAATTGGACTGATATTACTTGTGGGGATTTCATGAAAAATCAACCCATATTTTTTTGCAGTTTTCAAAACTTGATTAAGCAAAGTCATCTTGTTTCTTGCATATGAATTTGAATATCTCTCTAATAAACCGTTTCTATAATTAATCACATCATAAGTAGTAATTTCTCTAGGTTTTTTCTTACCAAAGTATTGAATAAATTCATCGAATATAACTTGACGTCTGTGTTCGAGATCCGGACTTGTTGTAGCGTAATAATTTGGCATAAAAACTTCTTCCATAAACTGCTTAAAAGTCCATTGAGTATGCTTAATTCCTCCTTTTTGTTGTATCTTATTTAAGGCTCTTGTACGTGCTTCAAAGGCTTCTTTTGCGGTTTGAAAACCACGTCTACGTTCTTGATAAGGTTTACCAGTGGCTAGGTCAACCCCAGCTTTAAAATAATAAGTATATTTCCCAGTTTTATCATCTTTAGTAACACCAGTGTATCTAGTTTTTGACATGAAGTTCCTCCAATCCAAGTATTTCTGCTACAACTGATACTGGAACAGTTCCAAGTCCTTTATTGTTATAGAAATCGAAACCACGCTCAACCATAATATGTTTTGCTTGTCGTAAAATATTATAAGCAGTCCATTTTGAAAAACCTAAGTCCATAATTTCTTGTACTGTCATAGTTAGTTTATCGTTCATAAGTCAATTTCTCCTTTACTAGTAAGTTCTAGGAATTCTCCTATTAATTGCTTTAGTTCATTATTTAATCGTTGGGTTTGTTCTTTAAGTGCATCTTGTAGCTCTAAAGAAAATGAGCTACTATCAAATGCTTTTAAATGTTTTCTAAGTCTAGTCTTTTTAACTCTTATAGTGTTAGGTTTCAGATAGGGGAATAATTCGGGTAAGAGTGCAGGTTCATGGAGAAAGATATAAGCAAATGCTTTGCTATCATCTGGAACACTTGAAAGACTAAAAAAGCTAAAATTCTCCAATCGTTTAGAAATCTCTGAAATGGTTTCTTCATTTATAGCCTTTGTCCGAAGTTGGAACTCTAATCGCCACCAAAAAGGCTTACTCTCTATATTTAATTTATCAGCTCTTTTATGACTTAATACCTCTATATTCTTATCATACAAACGTACTTGAACGTTGCTACCACTTGCACCCCAGTATTTACTTTCTATATTTCCCCCTCTACCGTAGAATATTTTATGACTAACCCCTCCTTTGATATGTTGTAAAAAAACTATTTCTGGCCTATTAAAGATATCAAAAGCAAGATCTAATCGTGACAGTCTAATTTCTAATCGATTTAATCGAGCATAATTCATAATCTGCCTCCACACTTGTAACCCCTCAAATTCTTTTAGTGAGTTTGGGTTGAAGTCTAGGCGTATGACTTGATAACCACCATAATCCGATAGTTGAAAGAAAACTAGATTTATACTATCTTCGTTTATCGTTTTATAAAGAGTAAAATAGTCTTCTTTTGGATTTTCTTGAATACTAAATTCTTGAATTATATTATCGAGTGATTTTCGTAATTCACGAAATATTCGTCTAAGTGATTGGTTCTCACTATCAAAGATTACTGTTAATCGGTCAATGCTGATATAAATAGATTTTTCTAGTTTTGATAAATCTACTTGACTTTGATATTCTCGTAGAGATTGAATGGTATTTTTCAACTGTAACGCCTCCTTTCTATGCTTAAAATATGCGTAATTCGTTGCTACTATTGATTTTTGCCAATGACTCGTTACTTAGGACGTTGTCTTAAGTGTATCGGTTTGCTGGCTGTTAGAAACGCCAGCTTTTAAATTGAAGGTTGAAAGTACTTCGTGCTTCGGGCGCTTTGCCTTCGGCTTGCGCCCTTGCACTTGCCTCCCAACCTTCAATTTAATTGGTTAAAAAATTAGCTAAAGTACTTGTCTAGAAAAGCCGAGAGCAGTTCAAGTACTCGAAGCTCAATTTCCTCATCTCTAATGTCATTAAATACCTCATCATTTACTAAAATAGACATTTCTAAACTAGGCGAATAGAAAGAATGAGTATTGCTAATGTTGTTGTCTTTTATTGTGTAGATGTCATAATATCCTCAATCCAACCATATTTAGCTTCTTATGGACTTTTTATTACCATTTTGGTATAATTGCGTTGGTTTTAAACGAAAGCCTCAGAACGCTTTGCAGAGCTTTCTGGGGTGTTTTTGCATACTCATAAAGCTAACTAGTATCACTTATTTTGGATGCTTTGTTTTATATAACCATTTTGGTTATATAAGCATAGTACAACCATTTTGGTTATAAGTCAATAGAAAAACGAAAGGGATTATAAATTGTTAAAAGACAATATAAAAAAAGCCCGACTAGAAGCAGGACTTACTCAATTAGAAGTTGCTAAAAAATTGGGTGTAGCTCAAGCACAATATGCTAGGTGGGAAAACGGAGGGAGAAATCCGAAAGATGAAACAGTAGAAAAATTAGCTGAAATCTTTGGTACGTCTTTTGAGATTTTAAAAGGACGCGATGACGGGCTAGAAGAAATTGTTAGTTTATTGAAAAAGTATGAACTAACTGAAGAAGACAAACAAGAAATTATTACTTTTTTAGAAAATTTTCTTGCTAACAAGAAAGATTAATATAGTGCGAGGAACTTACAGTAATTACAAGATTGTAATATGTTTCTGTTATAGCTTTATGTAGCATGGGTATATGTTATAATAAATAAAATAGAATTTTATAGGGAAGCACCATTATGGCAATTGCTAATATAAAGGTTATCAATAGTATAATTTAAAGAGAAATAAGATTTAGGAGGAATAACATATGGTATTTAATAATGATTGGTTATTGAGTCAAATAAGAGGTACAGCTAATATGATTGGAAAGGTTTTTAAACTAGAGACCATTTTAATTGATTTAGGTGTTGTAGAGGATGAAGAGGGGCGAACAATAAATGGAAATGATTATCTCAACCAACTTATTATTGATGAAAAATTTGACCTAGCTACTGACTTTATCCATGGACAAATGAAAAGACTTAGTACATATGAATATAATCGTTTAGTTGATATTTATATTGCATATCTAAAATCATTAGATAGTGAAACACAAAAAAGAAATCAAATTAGCGATGATTCCATCCAAACAGTTCAAGATAATCTTAGAAATTTTAATTGGTAAAAGGTTATGCTTAAAGATATTTGAAAGGGGAGAGTGGCTTCTATAGTCGCTATAACGTTACTAATAGTTATAGAAGTTATTCTTTCAATGCCAATTCCTTATTTAATTTATCAGAAACTTGGTAATAAGATATATCACAATTAAACTTATTAAAACTAATTACAAATTTATTGGTAGCTTTTTGGTAGCTAAACAGACAAATTTTATAATGTTTATCAAAGTGAACATAAAAAGAATGTTGATTTGTCAGCATTCTTTTTTATTTCAAATGTATTCTCGGAATTAGATACGGGGGGTTAAGTGCTGGCGTGGCTATTGCCACACCAGCCAGCAAGATCAGTCCACACCTGCGACTTCCGCTTCGCACGTCGCCTGCGTGGACTGTCTGCTGTTGGATAACTTTTTAATTTCCTCCAAGAAATCATATCCTTTTGGTACAAGGGGAGTATAAAACTCTGATATGACACTTGTTCCTACATCAACATAGCCACGACCTTTGATTCGCTTTAAGAAGAAATCCTTTTGTACGTCACTGCCAAACATCATGCCATAGCCCATTTCAGACATACGACCTAAAGCCACTCTGAAATTAAACTGATCACGGATTCCGTCGCCTAAATATTTTGCGTCTGGACGTTGACAAGCCAGTATTA
>ERZ772855.1920-NODE-1920-length-18749-cov-3.331176_pt1 | contig 18749 bp, 14 predicted proteins | sample MGYA00511900_ERZ772855 | MGnify/ENA primary metagenome ERZ772855 (study PRJEB29015, sample SAMEA2737701) | human gut metagenome | biome: human gut; feature: human-associated habitat; material: faeces | place: China | collected 2012 ...
GATATTGCTTCAAACGATGACCTTATCGATATAAATAAACGAATCGTAAAGCTTGGAGAGGAATTTGGAAAGCTGGTTGTTGCAACCTGTGACGTACATTTCTTAAATCCCGAGGACGAGGTATACCGTCGTATTATAATGGCCGGAAAGGGCTTTAAGGATGCAGATGAGCAGGCTCCGCTTTACTTAAGGACCACAGAGGAAATGCTAAAGGAGTTTGAATATCTCGGAAGCCAAAAAGCTGAGGAGGTAGTCATCACCAATACCAATAAGATAGCAGACATGTGTGAGCGTATCTCACCGGTCAGACCTGATAAATGTCCGCCGGTTATCGAAAACTCTGACGGCATGCTTCGTGAAATCTGCTATAACAAGGCAAACAGGATGTATGGTGATCCGCTGCCGCCGATAGTTAAGGAGCGTCTTGACAGAGAACTTAACTCTATTATTTCAAACGGCTATGCCGTAATGTACATCATCGCACAGAAGCTTGTATGGAAATCAAATGAGGATGGCTATCTGGTTGGCTCGCGAGGCTCCGTAGGAAGCTCGTTTGTTGCAACCATGTCAGGTATCACAGAGGTTAATCCGCTGCATGCTCACTATTTGTGTACACACTGCAAATACAGTGATTTTGATTCACCAGAGGTACAGGCATTTTCAGGCCGTGGTGGCTGTGATATGCCGGATAAGCTTTGTCCAAAGTGCGGCAGACCGTTAAGCAAGGAGGGCTTTGATATTCCGTTTGAGACCTTCCTCGGTTTCAAGGGAAACAAGGAGCCTGATATCGATCTGAACTTCTCCGGTGAGTACCAGTCAAAGGCACACAAATATACCGAGGTTATTTTCGGAGAGGGCCAGACCTTTAAAGCCGGAACCATAGGTACACTTGCTGACAAGACCGCATTTGGATACATTAAAAACTACTATGAGGAGCGCGGTGTCAGAAAGCGAAACTGCGAGATAGACAGGATAGTGCAGGGCTGCGTTGGTGTTCGACGTACTACGGGACAGCATCCGGGTGGTATAGTCGTGCTGCCGATGGGTGAGGAGATTAATACCTTTACTCCTGTACAGCATCCTGCGAATGATATGACCGTTGACATCACGACAACACATTTTGACTACCATTCAATCGACCACAACCTGTTAAAGCTCGATATACTCGGACACGATGATCCTACCATGATTCGTATGCTGCAGGATCTGACAGGTGTTGACCCAACAAAGATTCCGCTTGACGACAAGGCTGTCATGTCACTGTTTCAGAACACCTCCGCTTTGGGCATAGAGCCTGAGGATATCGATGGATGTCCGCTTGGAGCTTTAGGTATACCGGAGTTTGGTACCGATTTTGCCATGGGCATGCTCCTTGATACAAAGCCAAAGGAGTTTTCTGACCTCATTCGTATCGCCGGATTATCACACGGTACCGACGTATGGCTTGGCAATGCGCAGACTCTTATCGAGGAAGGCACAGCTACCATTTCAACCTGTATCTGTACCAGAGATGATATTATGACATATCTGATTTCCATGGGACTTGAATCTGAGGAGGCCTTCAACATCATGGAAAAAGTGCGAAAGGGCATTATTGCCAAGGGCAAATGCCCTCAGTGGCCACAGTGGAAGGAGGATATGAAGGCACACGGTGTGCCTGACTGGTATATCTGGTCATGCGAGAAAATCAAGTACATGTTCCCTAAGGCCCATGCTGCGGCATACGTTATGATGGCATGGAGAATCGCCTACTGTAAGGTTTTCTATCCGCTTGCATACTACGCAGCATACTTTTCAATCCGTGCCACAGGCTTTTCATATGAGCTTATGTGTCAGGGAAAGGACCGACTCGAAAACTACATGAAGGACTATAAGAAAAGAAAAGACACGCTGTCAAACAAGGAGCAGGATGTATTTAAGGACATGCGTATCGTACAGGAGATGTATGCCAGAGGCTTTGATTTCATGCCTCTTGATATATACAGGGCTCACCCTAACCGTTTTCAGATAATTGACGGTAAGCTCATGCCGGCCATAAACAGTATTGACGGACTGGGCGACAATGCCGCTATTTATATTTCGGAAGCGGCAAAGGACGGACCATTCCTTTCAAAGGACGATTTCAGGGAGAGAACTCATGTATCGCGAACAGCCGTAGACCTCATGTCAGATTTGGGACTGCTTGGTTCACTGCCGGAGTCAAACCAGCTTTCACTTTTCGATTTCGGAGCATAATCAGGCAGTTTAGCATAAAACATATACTTTAACAATAATAAAAATCCACTACTCAATGACAGACTCATAAATCTGTAAATAGGGTAGTGGATTTTGCGTATAATATGTATTGATTTCAAATATTAAATCTTATTTTAATTTTCTTCAATAAAATCTATCTGATACTCATCCATGTACTTGATACGTGCAAGTGAGTAAACCTCATAGCCCTGCTCGTTGATCTTTCTTCTGCCAGGCTGGAATGACTTCTCAATAAGGATTCCTATACCGGCAACTGTAGCGTGAGCCATGCGAAGAAGTCTGATGGCACCTGTAGCAGCCTCTCCGTCAGCCATGAAATCATCAATCAAAAGAATATTGTCATCCTCTGATATAACATCGCGTGAGAGTGTAAGCTCATAGCTCTTCTCTGTTGTAAATGAAGTAACCTGTGTCTGATATAAATCATTATGTAATGTCTTTGAAGGCTGCTTCTTTAAAATAACAAGCGGTACATTCATCTTGGCTGCTGCCATAAGTGCAGGAGCAATTCCTGAGCTCTCTATTGTGACAACCTTTGTGATTCCCTTATCGGCAAAGTGATTTGCGAAATCCTCACCGATGTGCTCCATAAGCACCGGATCTACCTGATGGTTGATAAATTTGTTGACCTTTAAGATGTTTGTGCCAATAACCTGGCCATCCTTGAGAATTCGATCTTGCAGTTCTTTCATTTTGTTCACCTCATAAAAAATAAATTGTTATTATTATAGCACTATTCTTCGACAATATCACTATAAATTTTAGAATAAATTTCTTCAACCATATGATCGAGGAAACTTTCCTCAAGCAGGCTGTATTTTTCAGTAATGACTGATGTGATAAGCTCAGCTCTTTTGTAGTATAAATCACCTGAGCAGGCATCTCCTTTTTCACCAGATGACGCTAAAGTCATAAGCTCGTCCCTATGAGTAACGGTCACGTATTCCATGATTTCCTCTTCGAGGGAATTATTCCGGTCAATTTTTTTTGAAATGTCCTTAAGCTCCATAAATGACTTCATTCCTATGATAAAAAATATCAAGAAAACAAGCCCCATTACGATAGAAACCATGAGCTTGTTTACCGAGTCTAAAGCGGCAAGTTTTATAACGCCTGTATCAAGCAGCACAATAGCAATAAGCCCTATCGCACCGACTACGGTGAAGCACTGTCCGGTTGCTTTTGTATCCTCGTATCGTTTTTGTTCATCAACGTATATTTTCATACGGCCTCCATATTGTTTAATTATAGTTATATGTTATAATGAAACGATGAAAATTACAATATTATGTGTAGGAAAAGTTAAAGAAAAATTTTACAGAGATGCGATTGCTGAGTACTCAAAGCGCCTAAGCCGTTACTGTAAGCTTGAAATCACTGAGGTTTCCGATGAAAAGACAAGCGAACAGGCCACACAGACAGAGATAGACATCGTAAAAAATAAAGAAGGTGAGAGGCTTCTTAAAAATATAAAAGACGATGCATATGTATTTTGTCTGGCGATAGATGGAAAACAGCTTGATTCGGTTGAGCTGTCACAGAAGATGGATAAGCTTATGACAGGCGGCAAAAGTCATATTGTTTTTGTAATAGGAGGCTCTCTTGGGTTGTCCGATGATGTATTAAAGTGCGCTGACTATAAGCTTTCATTTTCTAAAATGACATTTCCTCATCAGCTCATGCGCGTAATTTTACTGGAGCAGATTTACAGGTCATTTCGCATCAGCAATAATGAGCCGTACCACAAATAACCGGCATAATTCAGCCTAAATAAACATATGTTAATATATGAAGATGCAAAAAGTAACTGATTCGTTCGAGCTTCCAAAGGACATAGTGCTAGGGCTTCCAATTGTAACAGCATATGGTTATAATGAGTTGACTATAGAAAACCACAAGGGTATTCTGTCATTTTCGGACAAGGCCATAACTGTAAAGGCAGCAGACAGTACCATAAAAATATCCGGCAGCCGCCTTGAAATCAAGGAATTTACAAAGGATTTAATAATAATAGCCGGTCATTTAAAGGGTGTTATATATGAGTATTAAAGCTTATGCAACAGTAAGGCTGACAGGCTGCAATATCAGGCGCTTCATAAATCTGTGCACGGCAAACCATATAAAAATATGGAACCTTAAATATGTAAATCCAAAGGAATATGAGGCCTGCTGCAGTACAGAAGATATTTTTCTAATGAAGCCGCACCTGAAAAAGACGCATACAAGGCTTCTCGTGGTAAAAAGACAGGGATACTTTGCGATAAGAGCATTTCTATATAAAATACGTATTATTACGGCTGCAATTACCGGCGTTTTTTGTATACATGCACTCATCTGCACAAGAATCTGGCACATTGTGCCTGAAGGAAACCGTTTCACGTATGATGAGTCGGTCATCTCCTTTATGGAGAGTGAAAATGTAACAATAGGCAGCCACAAGAGAGCAGATTACAGCCTCCTTGAAAAGAAGCTTGAGGAAAAATATCCCGATATCACGTGGTGCAGTATATACATAGAAAAAAATACCATGAAAATTGATATATCAGAGGGAATAAATTATAGGTAAATTATGACAAATTTTATTTTTATGTTATAATGAAAAATATTTTGATTGAAAGGCACATGAGCTAATGAGTTTAAATGAAGTATCTATAAAAATACCGGGCGAATATATACCAAACGTCTTTGGGCAGTTTGATGCATTCGCCAAGAAAATAGAGCGCACACTGCACGTAACGCTTGTCTTAAGAGATGATTCCTTAAAGATTATCGGAGCGCAGGGGAATATTGATGGGGCAAAAGAGGTGTTCGAGCAGCTCATTGCGCTGGCTGAGAGAGGCAACGTCATCACAGAGCAGAACGTAAACTATGCACTTGCACTTTTAGAGGAGCATAGAGGCAGTGAGATTGTTGAGATTGACAAGGATATCATTTGTCACACAATAAACGGCAAGCCTGTAAAGCCAAAAACCATAGGCCAGAAGGAATATGTCGATGCAATCAGGAAAAAGATGATTGTGTTTGGCATGGGTCCTGCCGGAACAGGAAAGACCTATCTTGCCATGGCAATGGCTATAACAGCTTTTAAAAATGAGCAGGTGGGCCGTATTATCCTGACACGTCCTGCGATTGAAGCAGGCGAGAAGCTTGGCTTTCTGCCCGGAGATCTGCAGAGCAAGATTGACCCATATTTGAGACCGTTGTACGATGCTCTTTATCAGATAATGGGAGCTGAGAGCTTCCAGCGCAACATGGAAAAGGGCCTTATTGAGGTGGCTCCTCTTGCGTACATGAGAGGCCGTACACTTGACAATGCATTTATCATACTTGATGAGGCACAGAATACAACTCCTGCACAGATGAAAATGTTTCTTACACGAATCGGCTTTGGCTCAAAGGTTGTCGTGACAGGTGATGCGACACAAAAGGATCTTGCACCGGGAGCAAAATCAGGGCTTGATGTGGCACTTAGGGTGCTTAAAAACATAGATGATATAGGCATATGCAATCTGACAAGCAAGGATGTCGTGCGTCATCCGCTTGTACAAAAAATTGTTCAGGCTTATGATGATTATGAAAATAAGCAGACTGCAAAGACTGTAAGAAAGCAGAGGAAGAGCAATTGAGAAGGGTTGTATCACTAATATCAATTTTTATATCAATCTTAGCTCTTTCATTTGTGCTGTGTCTGCTCGGTGATGTATATCCGGATGAGTGGATATGCATGGGTTTTTTAGATATCATATTTTATATGCTGCTTTTATTTGAGCTTGAGTACGAGCGGAACACACTGCAGCTGTCGAACAACTCAAGAACTGATTATCTTAGGTTTACGTTTGCGTTTATCATTTGTTCTATAGTGTGTATCATAAGCGGTTTTATGCCGCTGTACAGCAGGCCGGTGATGATTTTTCCTATATTGCTTTGTCTGATTGGCAATGAGTTTCTGGCATTTATAAGCGGCACTTATTTTTGTATATTGCTTTCAATTACTGTATCCGGCGACTGCTTTGAGCTCGTATGTGAGCTGCTTCTTGTAATCACAGGTGCTATCCTTGCAAAGATGCTAAAGGAAGACAAGCTTCAGATATGTATATATCTTATCACAATCAGTATGAGCATTGTGACACCTGGCATATTCTATTATATGTCAACAAAGGAGTTTTCTGTTTCCATTATTATTACCGGAGCTGTAAGCGGCATGATTGTTTCGCTTATCGGCATCATTTGTGCCAGGGTATTTAAGCCACTTAGCGCTGATGAAACAAATGACAGGCTTATAGCAATAATAGAGGAGGATTTTCCTGCTGTAAAGCAGCTTAAAAAGCACAATTTCTCTGAATACAATCATGGCAATTTCGTATCGACGATTGCCATAAAGGCTGCAAAGGCTGCAGGACTGGACACAGCGCTATGTGCAGCAGGAGGCTTTTATTACCGCATAGGGCAGTGGCAGAGGCATAAAAGCGTCATGGAAGGAGTGGAACAGGCATTAGCCATGCATTTTCCTGAAAAGCTGACCAATATACTCTATGAGTACTATGGCAAGCTAAGACACCCACAGACCCCTGAATCCGCACTCATCCATATGGTCGATGCTTTAATAGTAAGGCTTGATCATATCAAAAACGATGTGGCAGACAGTGAATGGAATCACGAGATACTTATTATCCAGACATTAAATGAGCTGTCAAGCTCAGGAATGTATGATGAATCAGGGCTTTCCATGAATCACTTTTTAAAAATACGAGACTATCTTACAAAGGAGGAGCTGCTTAAATGAGTTTTTTTATCGAAAAAGAAGTAGAATGCAATTTTAATTTTGATTATGAAAAGGTCGCAGAAGCTGTTGTTTCTGCTTCACTTGAGCACGAGAGCTTTCCGTATGAGGCGGAGGTTAATTTGACACTGACAGACAATGAAGGGATACATGCCATCAATAAGGAGTACAGGCAGATAGACAGACCTACAGATGTACTGTCTTTTCCGATGCTTTCATATGAAACACCCGGGGACTTTTCTTTCCTTTCAGATGAGAATAAGGATGATTTCAATCCTGATACAGGAGAGGTAATTCTAGGCGACATTATCATATCCGTTGACAAAGTAAAGGAGCAGGCCTTAGAATACGGACACAGCGAAAAAAGAGAGTTTGCCTTTCTGATTACACACAGCATGCTTCATCTGTTCGGATATGACCACATGGAGGCTGATGAGGCTGCCGTAATGGAAGAGCACCAGAGAAAAATACTTGACGCTTTAGGTATAACACGCTAATATTTAAGCTGGTTATCAATTGAAACAGAGGATTTATAAATGTCTAAAAAAAATAACGGGGCAAGCAATGCCTTAGTACAGGGCTCCATACTTGCCGTAGCATCTATCATAAGCAGAATAATAGGACTCATATATCGTATACCGATGCAGCGTATATTGGGCGATATAGGAATCGGCTATTATTCCACAGCTTTTGAAATATACAATGTCATGCTGATTATATCATCATACAGCTTACCGCTTGCCGTATCAAAGATGGTTTCAGCCCAGATGGCAAAAAAGAGGCGGACTGCGACCTATCAGATACTTAAGTGTGCTCTGCTTTTTGCAACCATCAGTGGCACAACAGTTGCACTCATACTGTTTTTTGGTGGCAATTTTTTTGCAACAACGCTTCTTAACACACCATACAGTATTTTTGCCCTAAGAGTACTGGCTCCGGGGCTTTTGGTAGTTGCAGTGCTTGGCGTCATCAGAGGCTTTTTCCAGGGACTGGGTACTATGATGCCGAGTGCAGTCTCACAAATAATAGAGCAGATAGTAAATGCCATAGTCAGTGTATGGGCTGCATATGTGCTATACCGTACAGGTACAAGGATTGGCGCAGTGCTTGGTGACAAGGAACACTATGCCGCAGCATATGGTGCAGCAGGTGGTACACTTGGAACAGTGCTTGGCTCGGTAGCGGCTCTTTTATTTGTAGTATTTATCTTTGCCATCTATATGAAGGTGTTCAAGAGGCAGATGAAAAGAGAACGAAATGTCAGGGTGAGCTCATTTGGCTACACAATGAAGATTCTTGTAATTACGGTTATTCCTGTGCTTTTAAGTACTACTATATACAATATCAGTGGTATTATCGACCAGGGTATTTTCAAGCAGGTTGCACTGCTTCAGGGATACACTCAGAATGATATAGACGTATGGTGGGGTGTATACACCGGAAAGTACAAGCTTTTAATCAATGTGCCTATATCCATAGCATCAGCTATGGCAGCATCCTTTGTGCCGGTGCTTACAGGCGCATATCACAGGGACGATATGGAGGCAGTGAGAGGACAGATTAATCTTTCCACACGCTTTATCATGGTTGTCGCATTCCCATGTGCAGTAGGACTTGCCGTGTTTGGACTGCCAATATTTAATATACTGTTCTCAAGCACCCGTGCAACAAATGCTGAGGCATCACTTATGATGTATGTCGGTGCGGTTGCGGTAGTATTTTACTCGCTTTCCACTCTGTCCAACGGACTGCTGCAGGGCATTGACAGGCTCAAGGTTCCTGTAATCAACGCTGCGATATCGATTGTAGCACATGTCATAGTGCTCATACTGCTTATGCTCATATTCAGGCTCAATATACATGCAGTTGTGCTTGCCAATACGTTTTTTGCACTGCTCATGTGCTTTATGAACAGCATGGCTTTAAAGAAGTACAGCGGCTTTAAGCAGGAAATTAAAAAGACCTTTATCATACCGGCCATCAGCTCGCTCATAATGGGAGTTATTTCGTATATAGTATACTTTATACTTTACAAGGCCTGTCATATTGAGATTATCTCCTTCATTCTTGCTGCAATCATTGCGGTTATCTCATATGCAGTGGCGCTGCTTTTACTCAAGGGACTGACTGAGGATGAGCTTAGACATTTTCCAAAGGGCACACTTATCATAAAAGTGGCAAAAAAATGTCATTTATTATAAAATTGAATAAATAACAAAAATTTACAGATACTGATTTTGAGGTGATAATATGAAAAGCAAAATCAGTATCTGTTTTTTAACTATTGTTGTAATTCTTCTTGCACTTGTTATGATAGAAAAAATCAATACGCAAAGAGCAGCAGACAAGGCTGCGATAATTGCACAAAGCAATGAAAATGATAAAGAAGAAAAAAATGAAAAAGAAAGCCTTCTGACATCAAATGAGGCTAAGAATGCAAAATACTGCATCAAAAATGACTCCGGAATGCTGTCTGTATACAACGGCTCAGCAAGTGAAAAATACTTTGACACAGGCGTGTATTTTGAAGAGCTGCCAGATGAAGCAAAAAATAAGGTTACAAATGGACTCTACTTTTTTAACGAAACTGATTTGTACGATTTTCTTGAAAGCTATTCGAGTTAATGTTAAAATAAATCAGTTAGGGGAAAGAATATGTACGATGTAATTATAATAGGTGCCGGTGCATCCGGGCTGATGGCGGCAGCAGCTGCTGCATCAAAGGGAGCACGCGTGGCACTTTTAGAGCACAAGGATGATATAGGAAAGAAAATACTGGCAACAGGAAACGGCAGATGTAATTTCACAAACACTAATATGTCTGTAAATAAGTTTCACGGCAGTAAAGCACTGATTAAAAACGGGTTGTCGCAATTTAATTATGCAGACACAATACGTTTTTTTAAAGAACTTGGAATACCTGCATATGACAATGGTGGCTACATTTATCCAAATTCAAGGCAGGCTGCATCTGTTGTGGCAGCTTTTCGCATGGAGCTTATGAGGCTTCATGTGGATGTGAAAACAGGCATAAGTATTACAGAAATCAAGGCTGCAAGGATTACGGCTGATGACACAAAGTCTGCTGCTAATCCGGCAACTAATAAGAAAGCAGATGACATGGTCGGTTACAGCATCCAAACAGACAAGGGCAGCTTTAAGTCCAAAAGACTTATCATAGCGTGTGGCCTTACGGCTTCCCCGAAGCTTGGAAGTGACGGAAGCCTGTTTCGACAGATAGAAGCTCTCGGACATCATATTCAAAAGCCGTTACCCGCGCTTTGCGGCTTTAGCTGTGATGGTCTTAATTTCAAAAAAATCACAGGTGTCAGGTGCGATGCCACTGTTGCTTCCGTGATAGACGGTCAAATGACAGAGCAAAATACAGGGGAGCTGCAGTTAGCTGACTATGGCATCTCAGGCATCCCGGTTTTTCAGATTTCAAGTCTTATGTCAAGAGCCCTCGATAAAGGTCAAAGGGTCGAGGTGATAATTGACTTTTTGCCGACTTTTAGTGATGATGAGCTTAATGGATACATAAAGGACAGAAGCATTACAACGACAGACAACCGCTCGCTAAATGAGATGCTTAACGGACTTTTAAACAATAAGCTTCTTCTTGAGCTGATACACAAATCAGGTGTATCTCCTGACAAAAAAGGAAGGCTGTTGACAGATGATGATTGTAAAAGTCTCACCCGCTCAATAAAGCATACAGCCGTTTCGTTAAAAAAGCCAAGAGGAGCCGAATTTGCACAGGTGTGCGCAGGCGGCATATATACAAAGGAAATAGATGTACGTACATTGGAGTCCAAAATCCATCCGGGGCTTTACTTTTGCGGCGAGCTGCTTGATGTGGACGGCATATGCGGCGGCTACAATCTGCAGTGGGCATGGACAAGTGGATATATAGCAGGAGAAATGCAGTAAATGATTAAAATTAACCAGATAAAGCTCCCCGTCACGCACAGTGATGAGGCATTAAAAAAGAAAATAATAAAAATTCTTAAGCTCAATGCCAAGACAGGCTTTACATACCGCATATTAAAGAAATCACTTGACGCGCGTAAAAAGCCTGAGCTGTTCTATACATATTCAGTTGCTGTAGAGATAGAGGATACAAAAAATAGCGAAGAAGCAATTGTAAAAAGAGCAGCCAGTTCATCTGTGCTCATATATAAAGAAAAAGAGTACATGATACCTGCGCACGGAAATATACCGCTTGACAGGCGACCTGTTATTGCAGGGGCAGGTCCTGCCGGCCTGTTTTGTGCATATATATTGGCAGAGGCAGGTTTTCGCCCGATAGTTATCGAGCGTGGCAGCCGGGTTGAGAAAAGAACCTGCGATGTACAAAAATTCTGGGAGAGCGGCATACTTAATCCCAAAAGCAATGTACAGTTTGGTGAGGGCGGTGCAGGAACCTTTTCAGATGGCAAGCTGAATACATCCGTAAAGGATCCGTCGGGCAGAAATCGTCTTGTGCTTGAGACCTTTGTGCGCTTTGGGGCAGATCCGTCCATACTTTATGACAACAAGCCACATATTGGTACTGATGTGCTTTCAGAAGTAATTGTCAACATGCGTGAGTTTTTGGTTGACAAAGGAACAACATTTATATTTGACACCTGTGTGAGCAATCTTGACATAGTTTCCCAAAAGCTATTAAGTGTTTCCACTGATTCTGACAGTAATAGTGAGATAAAGACAGATGTATGCGTTCTGGCACTCGGACACAGCGCCAGAGATACATTTGATATGCTTTACAACAAAGGCTTTGATATGGAATGCAAGAGCTTTGCAGTCGGCTTTCGCGTGGAGCATCCGCAGCGCATGATAGATGAATCACAGTACGGTATTCAAAAGAAAATTATACTTCCGCCAAGCCCATACAAGGTCACATCCAATTTTCCGAATGGCAGAGGAGTCTATTCATTCTGCATGTGTCCGGGAGGATATGTGGTCAACTCATCGTCAACCGAAAATCACACGGTGGTTAACGGCATGAGCTATCACGACAGAAACAGCAAAAATGCGAACAGCGCCATCATAGTATCTGTTTCACCGAAGGATTTCGGAGCAGATGATGCCCTCGCCGGAGTGAGATATCAGGAGAAGCTTGAAACCGAAAATTATAAGCGAGGCAATGGTTTAATACCAGAGCAGCTTTTCGGTGATTTCTGTGATGACAGATTAACAACAGCATACGGTGATTTTGGCTCCTGTACAAAGGGAAACACCGTCTTTGCAAAGCTGAATGGACTGATGAACGCTGACATGGAGCAGTCGTTTAAGCTTGGAATGGAACATTTTGGTCATCTGATACATGGCTTTGACAGAAAAGATGCAATTTTGTCCGGTATGGAGACACGCACATCTTCTCCGCTTCGCATAAAAAGAGATGAATCCTTTGAGAGCAATATCTCAGGGGTATACCCTTGCGGAGAGGGCGCAGGCTATGCAGGAGGCATTACATCTGCGGCAATCGACGGCATAAAGGTCGCAGAAGCAATTATTAAAAAATATAGGCCGGATTTTAAATAATATTTATACACATGAATAATATTTATACACATAAAGAGAGGAAATATTCGTGGCAGAAGTATCACCAATGATGCAGCATTATATGCAGACAAAAGAACAATATAAGGATTGTATTTTATTTTATCGCTTAGGAGACTTCTATGAGATGTTTTTTGACGATGCGATAATGGTTTCAAAGGAGCTTGAGCTTACACTCACAGGCAAAAACTGTGGACTTGAAGAAAGAGCTCCTATGTGTGGAGTACCGTTTCACGCGGCAGACTCATATATCAACAGACTCGTATCAAACGGTCACAAGGTAGCTATCTGTGAGCAGATGGAAGATCCAAAGCAGGCAAAGGGAATCGTAAAGCGAGAGGTAATCCGTGTTGTGACACCTGGCACTAACACTGATATGGCTTCTTTAGATGAGGCAAAAAACAATTACATAATGTCGATTGTATACACTGAGGACAAATACGGCATAGCGACCTGCGATGTCACAACAGGTGATTTTTTCACGACAGAGGTGGATACGGAAAGAAAGCTGTTAGATGAGGTGAGCAGATTTAATCCATCGGAAATCATATGTAATGAAGCCTTCTACATGAGCGGAATAGATGTTGACGATATGAAAAACAGATTATCAATTACTGTTTCAGCACTCGACTCATGGTATTTTTCCGATGGTCTTGCAAATGAGACACTGCTTTCACATTTCCATGTACAGACAATAAATGCTCTGGGGCTTGAGGATTATGAGAGTGGAGTCATAGCTGCCGGCGCCCTGTTAAAGTACCTTTATGAGACGCAGATGAACTCGCTCGACAATATACTTGAGCTTCATCCGTACTCAATAGGCAAATATATGATAATAGACAGCTCATCAAGACGTAATTTGGAGCTTGTAGATACCCTTCGTGAAAAGCAAAAGAGAGGCTCACTGCTTTGGGTACTCGACAAGACACGCACGGCTATGGGAGCAAGACTGCTTCGCACCTATGTTGAACAGCCTCTTATCGAAAAGGCAGAGATAATAAAGCGCCAGAAGCTTATCGAAGCACTTAATGCAAACGAAATCACAAGAGATGAAATCAGGGAATACCTTAATCCTATTTATGACCTTGAACGTCTCATCACAAGAATCACCTACCAGTCAGCCAATCCGCGCGACCTTATTGCCTTCAGGGATTCTTTAAAAATGCTTCCACCAATAAAGCAGCAGCTTTCAGACATACCGTGTGAGCTTACCGATGAGATTAATGAAGAGTTCGATGAGCTTAAGGATATATATGAGCTTTTACTTTCATCCATTGAGGATGAGCCGCCTATCTCACAGCGTGACGGAGATATCATAAAAGCTGGCTACAACGAGGAGGTTGACCGTCTTCGAGACGCAAAAACCAAAGGAAAGACATGGCTTGCAGAGCTTGAAGCCGGTGAACGTGAAAAAACCGGCATCAAAAACTTAAGAATCAAGTATAACAAGGTATTTGGATATTACCTTGAGGTCACAAACTCCTTCAAGGATATGGTTCCTGATTATTATGTGAGAAAACAGACACTCACCAATGCAGAGCGCTACATAACGCCGGAGCTTAAGGAGCTTGAGGATACCATTCTTGGAGCTGAAGACAGGCTCACATCACTCGAGTATGAGCTGTTTCGTGATGTAAGAAAACAGATTTCCTGCAATGTTTCAAGGATTCAGAAAACAGCCAGAGCTATAGCACAGATTGATGTTTTTGCTTCGCTTGCGCTTGTTGCCAGCCAGAATAATTACTGCAAGCCAAAGATAAATGAAAGCGGAATAATAGACATAAAAAACGGACGTCATCCTGTAGTTGAAAAAATGATTACAAATGACATGTTTATAGAAAACGATACATATCTGGATCAGCACAAAAACAGAATCTCAATCATCACAGGGCCAAACATGGCCGGTAAATCCACCTACATGAGACAGACAGCACTTATCGTTCTCATGGCACAGATTGGAAGCTTTGTACCTGCACAAACCGCAAATATCGGTATTGTAGACCGTATCTTCACGCGAGTCGGTGCATCTGACGACCTTGCAAGCGGCCAGAGTACATTTATGGTTGAGATGAACGAGGTGGCAAATATACTAAGAAATGCAACCGCAAAATCCCTGCTCATTCTCGATGAGATTGGACGAGGCACGAGTACGTTTGACGGACTAAGCATCGCCTGGGCAGTTGTAGAGCATATAAGTAATCCAAAGCTCCTCGGAGCAAAGACGCTTTTTGCAACGCATTATCACGAGCTCACCGAGCTTGAGGGCAAGCTTGACAGTGTAAATAACTATTGCATCGCTGTAAAGGAAAAGGGCGATGATATAGTTTTCTTAAGAAAAATCGTAAAGGGCGGAGCTGACAGAAGCTATGGTATACAGGTTGCAAAGCTTGCAGGTCTGCCGGATTCAGTCATAGAGCGTGCCAAGGAAATCGCAGAGCAGCTTCTTGCAAATGATATCACAGATACTGTAAAAAGCATATCCGTTGACAATGGCCACAAGCATAAAAAGGAGCATCTTGACGAGGTTGATATGACACAGATTTCGCTTTTCGACACAGTGAAGGATGATGACATAATTGACGAGCTTCGAAAAATCGACATAGGCAACATGACACCACTTGATGCGTTAAACAAGCTGTATCAGCTCCAGAACAAGGTTAAAAACCGCTGGTAGAAAGGATTAAAATGCCAAATATTGCCATATTAAATCAGGAAACAATAGATAAAATAGCTGCAGGAGAGGTTGTTGAGCGTCCGTGCTCCGTGGTTAAAGAGCTGGTGGAAAATGCCATAGATGCAGGCTCCACAGCCATTACTGTGGAGATAAAGGAGGGCGGAATCTCATTTATCCGTATCACTGACAATGGCTGCGGAATTGAAAGAGACCAGGTTGCAGTTGCATTTTACCGTCACAGCACGAGTAAAATCCGCTCGGCAGAGGATTTACTTACTGTAAAGTCACTCGGCTTCAGAGGGGAGGCACTGTCAAGCATCTCGGCAGTTGCCCGCGTTGAGCTTATCACAAAGACATACGATGAGCTCACCGGCACCAGATATGTGATTGAGGGCTCAAAGGAGCTTTCCAACGAGGAAATCGGTGCTCCGGACGGTACTACCTTCATAGTAAAGGATTTGTTTTATAATGTTCCGGCAAGACGTAAGTTTTTAAAGACAGCACAGACAGAGGGCAGCTACATAAGCGATATGGTTGAAAAGCTTGCGCTTTCACATCCTGATATATCGTTTAAGTTCATAAACAATAACCAGACAAAGCTTCACACCTCCGGAAACGGCAACAGAAAGGATATCATATACCATATATTCGGACGCGAGATATCGTCATCACTGCTTGAGGTGAAGCATGAATGCGAATACTTTAAGGTGGAGGGCTTTATAGGAAAGCCTGTCATCACGAGGGGCAACAGAAATTATGAGAATTATTTCATAAACGGCAGGTATGTAAAGAGCAATATATTGTCACGCGCTATCGAGGAGGCCTACAAGAGCTTTCTAATGCAGCATCAGTATCCGTTTACAGTGCTTTACTTTACATTTTTCAGTGAGTTGGATGTCAACGTGCATCCGACCAAGATGGAGCTTAGGTTCGACAACAACAATGAGATATATATCGAATTGTGTGACACAATATATGCAATTCTATCTCATAAGGAGATGATTCCCGAGGTGCCTGTAGACAGTACGCCGGCGCCTAAAAAGATAGTGCATGAGTATAAGGAGCCAATACCGGAGCCGTTTGAGAAGAGGCGTATCAATGAGGTGAGGGCCGCGGAATCAAGGAGCGTGTACGGACAGAGCGTGACGTCAGCAGTAAAAGATTACTCAGCAATAGAACCTGCTGCAAAAGCACCTGAGACTTCCTCTGCGTGTGAACCTGCACAGATTGTCACCGGCACCCAGCAGACACTCGGCGATTACGACAAGGTTTTTCTTACAGAAAGCGCCAAGAAGCAGTTTTCAATCATAGGCCAGCTCTTTAAGACATACTGGTTAATAGAGTTTGAGGACAAGCTGTACATCATAGACCAGCATGCAGCTCATGAGAAGGTGCTGTATGAAAAAACAATGGCAAGACTTGCCAATAAGGATTTTACATCACAGCGCATAAGCCCTCCGATTGTCATGACTCTTGATGCAAAGGAAAGCGAGATGCTTGAGAAATACAGACCTCAGATAGAACAGTTTGGCTATGAGGTGGAGCATTTTGGCGGCAAGGAATACATGATCAGTGCAATTCCAGATAATTTGTTTAACATAGATATGAAGGATCTGTTTATAGAGATGCTCGATGATTTTTCCAATGCGACAGGCAGGCAGACTCCTGATATCATCACGGAAAAGGTCGCATCCATGTCGTGTAAGGCAGCAGTCAAGGGCAATGACAAGCTTACTCTTCCTGAGATAAATGAGCTGATAGATGAGCTTTTGTCACTCGACAATCCTTACAACTGCCCACACGGCAGACCAACTATCATCTCTATGAGCAAATATGAGATAGAAAAGAAATTCAAACGTATCGTATGACAACATACACATTTGGACTGAGGTGCAATATGACACAAAAACCGATGATTGTCCTGACAGGACCGACAGCAGTAGGAAAGACAGCTCTATCGATTGAGCTTGCAAAAAAAATAAATGGTGCTATAATATCCGCGGATTCCATGCAGGTATACAAATACATGGATATAGGCTCTGCGAAGGTTACAGTCGATGAGGTGGACGGCATAAAGCACTATCTGATAGATGAGCTTGAGCCCTCTGACGAGTTCAATGTATTTATCTTCAAGGATATGGCCCAAAAAGCACTTAATGAGATATACGAAGCAGGAAAGATACCGATAGTTGTCGGCGGCACCGGCTTTTATATACAGGCACTTTTGTATGATATTGATTTCACAAAGCAGGATGTGGATGAGGCATACAGAAAAAGCCTTTACGACTTTGCTAATGAGCACGGAAACCATGCACTGCATGAAAAGCTTAAGGATATCGACCCTGCATCCTACGAGAGCATCCATGAGAATAACGTAAAGCGCGTCATAAGGGCAATTGAATACTATCACACCTGCCATGAGCCGATTTCAAAGCACAATGAGACTGAAAGAGCCAAGCAGTCTCCATACAGCTTTGCCTATTTTGTACTGGATGATGTAAGACAAAGACTCTATGAGCGGATAGATAAGAGAGTTGATATCATGGTTTCAAACGGACTTGTCGACGAGGTGAAAAAGCTAAAGGCAATGGGCTGTACAAGCGATATGGTATCCATGAAGGGCATAGGATATAAGGAAATCCTTGCATATCTCGATGGAGAATATTCACTTGATGAGGCTGTGGACAAGGTAAAGCTTGAGTCAAGGCGTTTTGCAAAGAGACAGCTAACCTGGTTTAGGAGAGAAAAAGATACCATATGGATAGAAAAAAATGAATATTCATATGATGATAATAAAATATTAAATAAAATACAAGAAATTTTAGCAGAAAAGAGGATTATAATTTGTTAGATACCAATGAAGCCATTTACAGGCAGTATGAGACACTTGGAATATCAAAGGAGGTTTTGGATTTCGGAACCTCTGTAGAAAAGGAGCTTAAGGAGCGTTTTGACAAAATAGACACAAATGCTGAGTATAATCAGCTTAAGGTCATAGCCGCCATGCAGAAAAACAAGGTGAGCGCAGAGTGCTTCCAGGCATCAAGCGGCTACGGCTACAATGACCTCGGAAGGGATACACTTGAGAGAGTGTACGCAGACTGTTTTGGCGCAGAAGATGCACTTGTAAGGCCTCAGATTACCTGTGGCACACATGCACTTGCACTTGCCCTCATGTCAAACCTGCGCCCGGGCGATGAACTTTTAAGCCCTGTCGGAAAGCCTTACGATACACTTGAAGAGGTAATAGGCATACGCCCTTCAAAGGGCTCTCTTGCTGAGTACGGCATCACATATGCGCAGGTTGACTTACTGCCTGACGGTGAGTTTGACTATGACGGAATAAAGAAAGCCATCAATGATAAAACGAAGCTTGTCACAATCCAGCGCTCAAAGGGCTATGCTACAAGACCTACACTTTCGGTAAAAAGAATAGGCGAGCTCATTGCCTTTGTAAAGAGCATAAAGCCTGATGTG
>ERZ772855.1950-NODE-1950-length-18596-cov-3.941373_pt1 | contig 18596 bp, 14 predicted proteins | sample MGYA00511900_ERZ772855 | MGnify/ENA primary metagenome ERZ772855 (study PRJEB29015, sample SAMEA2737701) | human gut metagenome | biome: human gut; feature: human-associated habitat; material: faeces | place: China | collected 2012 ...
TTTACTTGAAAGTGAAACAGCAAAAAAGCTTTTTCACGATTGGGCAGAAAAAATGCCTATTTGCGATTACCACTGCCATTTAAGTCCGCAGGAAATTTATGAAAATAAACAGCCTGAAAATATTTCGGATTTATGGCTTTCGGGTGACCATTATAAATGGAGAGCTATGCGTTCCTGCGGTGTTGATGAAAAATATTGCACCGGTGACGCAACTCCTAAAGAAAAGTTTGAAAAATTTGCTTATACCTTGCAGTATTGTATCGGCAATCCGCTTTACCACTGGGCGCATATTGAACTTCAAAGGTATTTTGGAATTGATACTCCGCTTAATGCCAAAACAGCGGATGATATTTACGAGCGTGCAAATAAAGCTATCAGCGAGGGTGATTTTGCACCGCAGAGCCTTATTACGAAAAGCAATGTAAAAGTTGTTTGCACAACCGATGACCCGATTGATGATTTAAAATATCACAAGCTTTTAAAAGAGGTTGACGGTTTTGACTGTAAGGTATTGCCTACTTTCCGCCCGGATAAAGCACTTAATATTAACCTTGACGGTTTTGCAGATTATATTAAATCACTCGGCGAGGTTGCGGGTGTTGATATTAAAAATGTTGATGATGTAATCACCGCTCTTTTAAACAGAGTTGAATATTTTCATTCGGTAGGCTGCCGTGTTTCTGACCAAGCTTTTGGCTGCCCGCCATACGCAGTGGCTGATAAGGATGAAGTAAACGCTGTGTTTAACAAAGCTATGAATGGTGAAAAGCTTACAGATTATGAATGTAATGTATATAAAACACCTATTGTAATCGCACTCGGCGAAAAGTATCACGAGCTTGGCTGGACTATGGAAGTTCATATCGGTGCTATGCGTAATAATAACACACTTATGTTTAACAAGCTCGGTGCAGATACAGGCTTTGATTCGGTAGGGGATGATAATATCGCAAAGCCTCTTTCAAGGCTTCTTGATTCACTTAATGTTAATGATAAATTGCCGAAAACAATTTTGTTTAATCTTAATGATAAGGATAATACCGTTCTTGCTACAATGCTCGGTAACTTCCAATCAAGTGACGCACAGTCAAAAGTTCAGTTCGGCCCTGCTTGGTGGTTTTTAGATACTATGGACGGAATGACTGCACAGATGAAATCGCTTGCAAATCTCGGCGTACTCGGCAAATTTGTGGGTATGGAAACTGACAGCCGCTCATTCACATCATATGGCAGGCACGAATATTTCAGAAGAATTATGTGCAACCTTATCGGCTCTTGGGTTGAAAACGGTATGTATGCTTATGATGAGGATATACTAAAAGAAATTGTTGAGGGTATTTCATATAACAACGCAATAAATTATTTTAATTTTGAATAATATCATATAAGGAGGACTTATTATGAATCTTAATTTAAGACCTAAAGAAAAATGTACTTTTGATGAAATTTCACTTGGTGAAATTATGCTTCGTCTTGACCCGGGCGAAGGCAGAATTAAAACAGCCCGTTCTTTTCGTGCTTGGGAAGGCGGCGGTGAATACAATGTAGCAAGGGGACTTCGCCGTTGCTTTGGTTTAAAAACATCTGTTGTTACTTCTTTTGCTGAAAACGAAATCGGCTACCTTATGGAAGATCTTATTCTTCAGGGCGGTGTTGATACTTCCCTTATTAAATGGGTACCGTATGACGGAATCGGCAGAAATGTAAGAAACGGTATCAACTTTACAGAGCGTGGCTTCGGTATTCGCGGTGCTGTCGGTGCTTCTGACAGGGGCAATACTGCCGCTTCTCAAATTAAACCGGGTGATATTGATTGGGATTATATTTTCGGCACACTCGGTGTTCGCTGGCTTCATACAGGCGGTATTTATGCTGCTCTTTCAGAAGACAGTGCAAATACTGTAATTGAAGCAGTTAAAAAAGCTAAACAGTATGGCACAATCGTGTCTTATGACCTTAACTACCGCCCATCACTTTGGAAAGGTATCGGCGGTCAGGCAAAAGCGCAGGAAGTTAATAAGGAAATTGCCAAGTATGTTGATGTTATGATTGGTAATGAAGAGGACTTTACAGCTTCACTCGGATTTGAAGTTGAGGGTAATGACGCTGAACTTAAAGAGCTTAATATGGACGGCTATTACAAGATGATTGATACTGTAACAAAGGCTTATCCTAACTTTAAGGTAATTGCTACAACTCTTCGTACAGTTAAAACCGCTACCGTTAATGAATGGAAAGCTATTTGCTGGGCTGACGGAAAGATTTATAATTCAATTCAGTATCCTGAACTTGAAATTATGGACCGTGTCGGCGGCGGCGACTCTTTCGCATCAGGTCTTATTTACGGTCTTATGACTTATGAAGACCCGCAAAAAGCAGTTAACTACGGTGTTGTTCACGGTGCACTTGCTATGACTACCCCGGGCGATACTTCAATGGCTTCTCTTAAAGAGGTTGAGGCTAAGGTAAACGGTGGCTCCGCAAGAGTTCAGAGATAGTACACCGTTATTGCATATTACCAAATTGTAATGAATAAAAATCATAGGAGATATAATTATGTCAAATAAAATTGAAACACTTGCGAAAATTCAAGAGGTCGGCATTGTTGCGGTAGTTCGTGCTACTTCAATTGAGCAGGCTGAAAAAATTACAGACGCTTGTATCGCAGGCGGTGTTGCTGCTATCGAGCTTACATTTACCGTTCCTCACGCAGACAAGCTTATTGAAGCTATGAGAGCTAAATATTCAAGCGGTGAAATCATTATCGGCGCAGGCACCGTTATGGATGCAGCTACTGCCCGCATTGCAATCTTGGCCGGTGCAGAATATATTGTTTCACCTTATTTCGACCCTGAAACAGTAAAAACATGTAATCGTTACGGTATTCCGTCAATGCCGGGTATTTACACCCCTACCGAAGCTGTTCACGCGATGGAATGCGGTGCAGATGTGCTTAAAGTATTCCCTGGTGATATTGCAACTCCATCTTTCATCAAGGATATTCACGGTCCTATTCCTAATGCTGTTATGATGCCGTCAGGCGGTGTTGATGTTGATAATGTTAAGGACTGGATTAAAGCCGGTGCAGTAGCAGTCGGCGCAGGCTCATCTCTTATCAAGGGCGCAAAAACAGGCGATTATGATTTAATCACCGAAACAGGTAAGCTTTTTGTAGAAAGAATTAAAGAAGCAAGAGCAGAAATGAAAAAGTAAATTTAATATTTGCGTAAAGTTAAAAAACGCCACGAGGTTATCTCGTGGCGTTTATTACTTGAACCATTAAATATTTTTTACTTTTTGATTTACATAAGTTGGCAAATTCTTCTATATATTTATCTTTCCCATTCCAAAATAAAATGAATTCATCTGCAAAATTCAAATCAAGAGTATCATAATTATTATGGCATTCAGACGCTTCAACGGTTTCTTCACAGTTTAATATTTCGAATGGGATATGATTGTTTTTTACATATTTAATTACTTCTTTGTCAATTAAAGTTCTATTTCCGCATATAACTTTTGTAACATTTTATGAAATATAGTAATTCATATTTTTGAGCAATATATCATTACTGCTGATAAGAGCTAAAGTCATCTGTGTTACCCCTCCAAGAAAAATGTGGTGTCATTATGATGTCATTGTAACATCATTTTCGTTTTAATGCAATAAATTCACTATAATTAAGTCATAATAATGTCAAGAGGTTTGATTATGGAAGATAAAATTGTTAGATATACATTAAGAGTTGACAGACACTTATTTAAGAAATTCAGGTATATTGCAGAAAGTGAAGGCCGTTCTGCAAATAAAGAAATTGAGCAATATTTAAAAAAGCGAGTTGCTGAATTTGAAAAAGAAAACGGAAAAATAGAAATAGAAAGTAAATGATAAAACAAAGTCACGAGGCTTACTTACCTCGTGGCTTTGTTTATTTTTCTTTTACTGCTGTGTTTTCACTGCCTTTAAATACAACGAATTTATCATAAAGAAATTCTGTGGTCATATTGCATGCCATTGTGCAGGCTAAAACTATGTAGTTAATAGCTGTTACATCGGCATATTTTGCTGTGAAATAGTTACCTAAAAGTGTAGAAACAGGGGTAAATACACAGTAAAATGCAAGTACCTTGAGCATTGCGATAGGTACATTTGCCGCTGACTTGAAAGTGAATTTGCGGTTAAAGGTGAAATTCCAAATTACCGAAAGAAGAAGTGCAATAAGGTACATCGGCCCGTATTCGTTTGACATAATTTTTGCGAAAGTTCGGTTAGTTTCCATTAAATTTTGCAAAAAAGGAAGCTTGATTATAACTTCGCTCATAAGGGTAAAACTTAATATTTGGATAATACCTGCCGAAGCCGAAAAAAGTGCAAATTTAATAAATTGCCATACTCCGCCTTTTGATTTCGTTTTGTCACTCATTTGAAAACTCCTTTATAGTAATTTGCTTTATTTTATCATATTAGGATATATGATTTCAATATTACCAGTCGTATTTTGTAAGCTTGCCCTTTTGGCTTAAAGCCGGGTAACCCCACTGCCTTAATACCTCATAAGTGCCGATTGCAACTGCATTTGAAAGGTTAAGACTTCTGATTATTCCGCGCATAGGAAGTCTTACGCAAGAGTCGTGATTTGCTTTTAGCAGTTCTTCCGGCAAGCCTTTTGTTTCCTTGCCGAAAACAAGGAATGCACCGTTTTTATATGTCATATCCGAATGTGCCTGCTCCGCTTTTGTGGAAAAATAGTAAAAATCAGCACCCTTGTTTTTTTCAAAAAATTCTTCTGTGCTGTCATAATATGTAATATCAAGCTTGTCCCAATAATCAAGCCCTGCCCTTTTAACCTGCTTGTCTGTAATGGTGAAGCCCATAGGCCCTACAAGATGAAGCTTTGCGCCTGTGGCTGCGCAGGTTCTTGCAATATTGCCTGTATTTTGCGGTATTTCGGGTTCAATAAGTGCAATGTTAAGCGAGTAATCCATTTATATATACCTCTTTTATATCTAATTTCTCATCAAGAAATACTAAATCTGCACACTTGCCTGCGGCAATTGAACCGATGTTTTCATCTTCATTTATTGATTTTGCCGGGTTAATTGTGCAAGCTTTAAGTGCTGTTTTAAAATCAATGCCGAATTCAATAAGATTTTTAAATTCTGTGTGGAGATTTGATATTGAAGCCGCTATCGTTCCGTCTTCAAGTACCGCATATTTACCGTTTGGTTTTACAAAAACAGCCTGTCCGCCAAGTTCAAATTCACCTTCGCCGAGGCCTGCACCACGCATTGAATCGCTTATGGCAATACCTCTGTCCTCACCCAAAATTTTGAAAGCATTTCTTAAAACCGTAGGGCAAATGTGACCTCCGTCACAAATAAGTTCACACATCACCCTGTCATCATCAAGCACTGTGCCTACAATACCTGCCTGCCTGTGATTCATCGGTGTCATCGCATTGAAAAGGTGGGTTGCGTGGTTAATTCCGCAGTTTATTGCCGCTTTGCATTCATCTGCATTTGCCTGCGAATGCCCGATTGAAACGCCGGTGTATTTTTTTGCGTGGTTAATAAATTCACCGCTTTCAAAAGCTTCCGGTGCAATTGTAATCAGCTTAATAAGAGAATTGCTTTTTTCCCAAAGGGTATCAAATTCTTCTGTTGAGCCTGCGCGTACATAATCACCGTTTTGCGCGCCTTTTTTGCCCATTGCAATATAAGGCCCTTCAAGGTTTATGCCTGCAATTTTTGAACCCTTGTGATTTTCGCTTTTATATTCACTTATGGTTTCAACAATTTTTTCAAGCCTCTTTTGCGGCAAGGTCATTGAAGTCGGGCAAAATGATGTTACACCGTGCTTTGCAAGTTCATTTGCCATTTTTTCAAGGCCTGCTTTGTCAGCGTCCGACGCGTCACCGCCGGCACATCCGTGAATATGTACATCCACAAAACCGGGAATTAAAATTGTGCCTGCCATATCTTTTCCGTCACCGTCAATTATGCCTATTTGTTTGATGATTCCGTTTTCAACTTCAATATCGCCGAACTCTTTTTCAAAATTTTCATTAAAAAAAGTACAATTTTTAAAAATCATTATTCATTTTCCTTTGCAATTTTATAGGCAAGCTCTTCAAGCTGTTCAAAATGCTCGAATGTGCTGATTTCTTTTCTTAATGCCGCACCGCCGCGAATACCTTTTGTGTAATATGCTGCGTGGTGGCGTGCTTCTCTCATAGCGGTGTATTCGCCTTTGTATTCAATAATTTTTTGAATGTGTTTGAGCATAACAACCATTTTTTCGTTTATGCTTACATCCGGCAAAACCCTGCATTCATTAAGGTATGCGTTAATTCTTCTGAATATCCACGGGTTGCCGAGCGCGCCCCTGCCAATCATTATGGCGTCACAATTTGTTTTTTCAAACATAATTGCGGCGCTTTGCTCATCAACAATGTCACCGTTTGCTATCACGGGAATATCAACCGCTTTTTTAACCTTTGCAATAATATTATAATCAACCTTGCCGGAATACATTTGCATTCTGGTTCTTCCGTGTACGGTTATGGCGGCTGCACCGTTTTTTTCTGCAATTTTTGCTAGTTCAACTGCGGTTATGTTTTCATCATCCCAGCCTTTTCGTATTTTTACCGTTACGGGAATATCAACAGCCTTGCTGACTGCTTTTATTATCTCACCTGCCAAAAGCGGATTTTTCATAAGGCTTGCACCGCCGCCGTTCATAGCGATTTTGGGTGCCGGGCAACCCATATTTATGTCAATAATATTTGGGTGATATTTTATGCACATTTTTGCCGCCTGTGCCATTATTTCAGGGTTGTCACCGAAAATTTGCACACCTGCGGGGTTTTCAATTTCGCCCAGGGTTAAAAGCTCACCGCTCTTTTTATCCCCCATGGTAAGCCCTTTTGATGATACCATTTCGCTTACCGTGTAGCCTGCACCGTAATTTATGCAAAGTTCACGAAAAGCTCTGTCGGCAATGCCTGCCATCGGTGCTAAAAATACATTGTTTTCAAATTCAACATCTTTTATTTTCATATTTATTACCTTATTTGTATTACTTGCAACTAATATATCACAATATCAATTGTAAATCAATTAAATATATGATATAATATTATGATTTTAAATAAAGGAATTGAACTTATGAAGCTTCTTGTTTTAGACGGAAACAGCATTGTAAACCGTGCTTTTTACGGAATAAAATTATTAACAACCAAAAGCGGAGAATATACCAATGCAATTTACGGTTTTTTAAATATTCTTTTAAAGCTTGAAGATATTTGCACACCTGACGCGGTGGCAGTTGCGTTTGATGTGCATGCACCTACTTTCAGGCATAAAATGTATGATGAATATAAAGCAGGCAGAAAGGGTATGCCTGATGAACTTCGCTCTCAAATGCCGGTGTTAAAAGAAATACTCAATTCTCTCGGTATCAAAACGATTGAAAAAGAGGGCTGGGAAGCTGACGATATTTTAGGTACGCTTGCTTTCGCTTGCAGAAATAACGGTGACGAGTGTTTTATCGCAACGGGTGACCGTGACTCGCTTCAGCTTGCGCACGGCGGTGTTAAGGTTTTGCTTGCAAGAACTAAAATGGGGCAGGCGGTAACAGATATTTATGATGAAAAAGTTATTGATGAAGAATACGGTGTTACACCGCAGGAGCTTATTCAGGTAAAGGCACTTCAGGGGGATACATCCGATAATATTCCGGGTGTTGCAGGTGTAGGTGCAAAAACCGCGCTTGACCTGATTTTTCGATTTCATAATCTTGATTATATTTATGACAATCTTGATGAACTTGATATAAAGCCGGGTGTTAAAGCCAAACTTAAAAATGATAAAGAAAAAGCGTATCTTTCGCTGAAACTCGGTACAATCAGCACCGAAGCACCGATTGATACCGATATAAATTCATATGTAATTAAAGATAAGGATGAGCAAAAGGCGGTATCGCAATTTGTAAGGCTTGAACTTTTTTCGCTTATTCCAAAGTTTAATCTTGACCCTAATAAAGCCGGTGAAATTGAAGTTGAGGAGCAAAAGGAGCGAAAGCTTAACCGCTTAACTTGTGTTGACGCTGATTATTTGCTTGATAAAACTAAAAACAGCGATGTGTTCTTTTATCCTAATATAGTAGACGGCAGCGTTGCGGATTTATATTTTGCATTTGATGATGAAATTATCGTAATGCCTTGCGAAACACCGGAGTATTCATATTTTGTACGCACCTTCTTTGAAGATGAAAGTGCGAATAAATTCACTTATAATACTAAAGAACTGCACCGCCTTGCCTGCAAATATAATGTTGAACTTAAAAGTGTAAAGGGAGATTTAATGCTCAGCGCTTATCTTTTAAGGCCGAGTGACAGCAATTATGATATTTCACATCTTTGCCTTGAATACGGCGTGAAAATTCCCGAATATTTGAATTCACTCGGCAACAGGGATGAAATAGTTGAGCTTTCATCTGTAATTAAACCTCTTTTTGAAAAGACGGATAAGCTTATTGATGAAGCATGTGAAAGAAATCTTCTTGAAGAAATTGAACTTCCGCTTTCCCGTGTGCTTGCAAAAATGGAATATGTCGGTTTTGAAGTTGATAAAGACGGAATTGAAGCTTTCGGCAAAATGCTTGGTGAAAGAATTAAGGATTTAACCGAGTCGATTTATCAAAGTGTGGGATATGAATTTAATATCAACTCACCTAAACAGCTCGGTGTCGCTCTTTTTGAAGAGCTTAAATTACCGTGCAAAAAAAAGACGAAAACAGGTTATTCAACTAACGCAGAAGTGCTTGAAAGCTTGGTTAACGAACATCCTGCAATCAGCCAAATTCTTGAATTTCGTTCTCTTTCAAAGCTTAAGTCAACATATTGTGACGGACTTTTGAAAGTTATCGGTGATGACGGAAGAATTCATACCCGTTTTAATCAAGTTGAAACCAGAACGGGCAGAATTTCATCACTTGAACCTAATTTGCAAAATATCCCGATAAGAACGGAACTCGGCAGTCAGATGCGCAAGTTTTTCATTGCCGGCAGCGGCAAAAAGCTTGTTGATGCCGATTACAGCCAAATTGAACTTCGTGTTCTTTCTGACCTTTCGGGTGATGAAAATATGATAAACGCATTTAACAGCGGTGATGATATTCACACTATCACAGCGTCGCAGGTATTTAACTTGCCTGTTGATATGGTTACACCGCAAATGCGCAGCAGGGCAAAGGCTGTTAATTTCGGTATTGTTTACGGTATCGGTGCATTTTCTCTTGCCAAGGATATCGGTGTATCAAATAAAGAAGCCAAGCAGTATATAGATAATTACCTTGCACATTACAGCGGTGTTAATGACTATATGCAAAAAATGATTGACCTTGCTAAAGATAAGGGATACAGCGAAACCCTGTTTCACAGAAAAAGATATTTGCCTGAACTTGCGTCGTCTAATCATATGATGCGTGCATTCGGCGAGCGTGTGGCAAGGAATATGCCTATTCAAGGTACTGCCGCAGATATTATCAAAATTGCTATGGTTAAGGTTGATGACAGGCTTGCAAAGGAAAATATGAAATCACGCTTAATTCTTCAGGTACACGATGAACTTATAGTAGAAGCACCTGAAGATGAAGCGCAAAAAGCACTTGAAATCGTGACGGAAGAAATGGAAAATGCCTGCAAAATGAAAGTCCTTCTTCGTGCAGACGGAAAAATCGGCAACACCTGGTTTGATGCGCATTAAGTTTAAATATGATTAGTATAGAAAAATTCAGTAAAGAACATCTTGATGATGTATATAAAATCGAATGTGCCTGCTTTTCACACCCGTGGAGCAAGGCAGACCTTGAAAATCAGCTTGGGCTTGATACCTCCTATTTCGTTGTTGCACTTGACGGTGAAACGGCGGTCGGATATATGGGGCTTCAAATATTTTGCGGTGAAGGGTATGTGACCAATGTTGCTGTTTTGCCCGAATACCGCCGGCAAGGCATTGCACAAAAGCTTATTTTAAAAGAACTTGAAAATGAAATGAATTTCATTACTTTGGAAGTCAGAAAAAGCAATGCCCCGGCAATAAATTTGTATCAAAAAATGGGCTTTGAAAATGTAGGCATTCGCCCTCACTTTTATACCGCACCGGATGAAGATGCGGTAATTATGACGAAAAACATCAACCCCGGCGAATGATATAAGCTTTGTGGGGCGAACATTGTTCGCTTGTTTATGACTATATAATTTTATTTAAGGATAAAGAATATGAAAATTTTAGGAATTGAGTCGTCTTGTGATGAAACAGCTTGTGCTGTTGTTGAAGATGGACGAAAAGTTTTATCAAATATAGTTGCAACTTCGCTTGAAGAGCATAAGCTTTACGGCGGTGTTGTGCCGGAAATTGCATCAAGGCGGCACGCGGAATCAATCAGCGGTGTGGTTAGGGAAGCACTTGAAAAAGCAAACTGCACTATGGATGATATTGACGCTGTTGCGGTAACATATGCGCCGGGATTGATAGGCGCATTGCTTGTGGGTGTCAACTTTGCAAAAGGGTTGGCTTTTGCAAGCGGTACTGAGCTTGTTCCGGTTCATCATTTAAGGGGGCATATTGCATCTAATTATATTTCAAGTGATGTCAAGCCACCGTTTTTATGCCTTGTTGTAAGCGGCGGGCATTCACACATAGTTGCGGTAAATGATTATACGGATTTTGAGATTATCGGCAAAACCCGTGATGATGCCGCAGGTGAAGCACTTGATAAAGCAGGGCGCACAATGGGGCTTGCTTATCCGGGCGGAATCAGTATTGATAAAATCAGCAAGCAGGGTGATGAAAACGCATTTAAATTTCCACACCCTAAAGTTACAGGCAGTAAATATGATTTTTCGTTTTCCGGGCTTAAAACAAGCGTTATAAATACCGTGCATAACGCTAAACAAAAGGGCGAAGAGATAAATGTGGCAGATTTGGCGGCTTCTTTCCAAAAAAGTGTTGTGGATTGCCTTATTCAAAACCTTGAAAAAGCCGGTGTTGATAAAAATTTCAAAAAAATTGTAATAGCCGGCGGTGTTTCTGCAAATTCTAAATTAAGACGAGAAGCAGAAAAATTATGTAAAAAGCATAATTGGCAGCTTTATTTACCTGAACTTAAATATTGCGGTGACAATGCGGCAATGATTGCATCGCAGGGATATTATGAATTTATAAGCGGTGTTACGGCAGATGAAAGTTTAAACGCATATGCCACAATGGCGATTGATAAACCCTACGAAAAACAAAACTGATAAAAAAATCACAAAAGAATTTAATAATATTATGTGTTATTGTTACATTTTAATGAATTTTGCCGACTTCTATTGAATTTTCACCAAACTTTGATATAATGAGTAAGAATGAAATTGGAAGACTATAATTGTTTTTCACTTTGGTTCAATTCGTTTGTAAATAATTTCAAAGGAGAATAAAGATATGGAATCAAATCTTACTTCTAACAAGTCACTTCTTACTTGGCTTGACGAAAAAGTAGAACTCCTTAAGCCATCAAACATTTTATGGATTGACGGTTCAAAGGAACAAATCGACGCTCTTAAAAAAGAAGCTGTTGAAACAGGCGAAATGGTAAAGCTTAATGATGAGCTTCTTCCTGATTGCTACCTTCACAGAACAGCAGAAAACGATGTTGCTCGTGTTGAAGATAGAACTCTTATCTGCACAACAAAGGAAGAGGACGCAGGTCCTACTAACCACTGGATGGCTCCTGATAAGTGCTACAAGATGCTTTATGACATTGCTGCCGGCTCATATGAAGGCAGAACAATGTATATCATCCCTTATTCAATGGGTCCTGTTGGTTCACCTATGTCAAAAATCGGTATCGAAATCACAGACTCAATCTATGTTGTTCTTAATATGAACATTATGACAAGAGTAGGCAAGAAAGTTCTTGACGCTCTTGGAGATTCAAATGACTGGGTACGCGGTATGCACTGCAAATGTGATGTTGATCCTGAAAAGAGATGGATTTGCCAGTTCCCTGAAGATAACACTATTATTTCTGTTAACTCAGCTTACGGCGGAAATGTACTTCTCGGTAAGAAGTGCTTTGCTCTTCGTATAGCTTCATACCTTGGTAAGAACGAAGGTTGGCAGGCAGAACATATGCTTATCCTTGGCCTTCAGAAGCCAAACGGCGATATTAAGTATATCTGCGCTGCATTCCCATCAGCTTGCGGTAAGACAAACCTTGCTATGCTTATCCCACCTGAAGGATATCAGAGAAAAGGTTACAAAGTATGGTGCGTAGGTGACGATATTTCTTGGATTAAGAAAGGTCCTGACGGACGCCTTTATGCTATCAACCCTGAAAACGGTTTCTTCGGTGTAGCACCTGGTACTAACGAAAAGTCTAACCCTAACGCTCTTGCTTCAACAAAGAAGGGTACAATCTTTACAAATGTAGCTCTTAACCTTGATAACAACACTGTATGGTGGGAAGGTCTTGATAAGAACCCACCTGCAAACGCAATTGACTGGAAGGGTAACCCTTGGAACGGTCAGACAAGCGAAGAAAAGGGCGCACATCCAAACTCAAGATTTACAGCTCCTGCTGTTAACTGCCCTTGCATTTCATCTGAATTTGAAAATCCAAACGGTGTTCCTATTTCAGCATTCGTTTTCGGCGGCCGTCGTGCAAAGCTTACTCCGCTTGTATATCAGTCAAAGAGCTGGAATCACGGTGTATTCGTAGGTTCAATTATGGGTTCTGAAACAACTGCTGCTGCAACAGGTCAAGTTGGCGTTGTTCGTCGTGACCCTATGGCAATGCTCCCATTCTGCGGCTACAATATGGGCGATTATTGGAAGCACTGGATTGAAATCGGTGAATCTCTTGATGAAGATAAAGCACCTAAGATTTTCAATGTTAACTGGTTCCGTAAAGATGACGAAGGCAACTTCTTATGGCCTGGTTTTGGTGATAACCTCAGAGTTCTTGATTGGATTATTGACCGTTGCGAAGGCAAGGTTGACGCTCAGGAAACAGCTATCGGTTATCTTCCATATGCTAAGGATATTAACCTTGAAGGCCTTGATATGACAGAAGCAGACCTTGAAAAGATTCTTGATGTTGATAAGGATGCTTGGAAAGAAGAACTTAAGGGTGTTGACGAACTTTATGCTAAGTTCGGCGATAAGCTTCCTAAAGAGCTTTCAGATGTTCTCAATGAAGTAAAATCAAATCTTGAAAAATAATTATCTCTTTTGAAATAATATGAAGCACGGTGTAGATTTATCTGCACCGTGCTTTTTTGATGTTTACATATAGGTTGGAATTTTATATAATATATTTGAAATACTTTGCGAAAAATCAATCATTAAGGTGTGAGGTTTTATGATAACAGATAAAAATTCCGGCAAAAGGGATATAGGAATAAAAATAATTTCCGTCCTTATTTGCCTTATCGTTGTATCGTTTCCATTAAGCAAGGCAGCAGATAAAATATGCTACCCATATGTAAAAGCAAAAGCTGTTGCATATTTGTGTAAAAAATACGATGCGAAAATTACAGATTTTAAACTTATTGATTCAAGGCATGCCGGAACATATTGGGATTCATCAAGAGATGAGCTTTTTCAGTTTTTGGCATGGAAAGATTTTGCTTTTGAATTTGAGTACAATGGCAGAAAGTTTTTTGTGAATCGTAATGACGGCAAATTTTATGACGATTATCAGCTTGAAGATATTGAAAATTGGTGTACCGAATGGTTGCAAAAAAATATTGATGAAAATATTGTTGGAATTGAATTGATAATTGATAATTACTTCAATTATATTGCTAATTGTGATAAAAGCAATAATTATGTACTGACTAAAAGTGATACGAAAGAATTTTTAGATAATTACTCTTACGGCAAATATAATTATTATCAAACAATATTTTATTATAACAATTATGACCATTCTAATGAATTAGAATACACAAAACAATTAAAAGCAAAAATTAAAGACAAAATAAAAATATCTGATTATATACATATTTCTAATTCTCCATATCCAAAATTGTTTAAGAATACAAACAAAGCAATTGAAGGATGGGGTACACATTATTATTCTATTAAAAATTATAATTGAGGAAATATATAATGAAAACAAAAATTTATACTCGTTTAATTTCAATAATTATGACAATGAGTGTTGTCATATCTTCAATTTGTTGCTTTCCATACAAATCATTTTCTGCAACATTATACAATGTATCAACTTCTTACTCCGGAAATTACGATTCGGAGTCGCCAATGCAATTTGATGTATATAGTTTGAACAGAAATACATCAACTTTTACAGGACATATAACAATTGATGCTACATCTCTTTCAATAAATATTGATAAAGATGTATCAGGTACAGTTACATTTTATCAAAATTATTATGTTTGCAATTTCAGTTTTAAATATAAATGGCTCGTAATAAGTTTTGATACAACTTTTTCAATAACTGTTTATCCGCGCGAAGGAAAAGCTGTCGGTTATGGTGGTGGAGGTATGCTTGTTCCATCTGCCGATGATTTTGTACTTACAGGAAGCATTGATAATATTTATCATATAATAGTGATGATATGAAATTATGTATGATGCTATCAAAAGAAATTTATGGTACTGAAAAAGAAGCTTTCCCAAATATGAAATTCTTAAGCCTTATAGACAAAAACTTTTTAAATGGAATTGATAAAGTTCAACTATTTAATACAAAAGACCATAATCCTGATAATGTATCATTTGCATTGCTTCAGAGAAATATTGACAAAGAATCTACAGATTTATTTGTGGTTATTCGGGGAACATTGTGGAATGAATGGCAAGGAAATGTTCAAATAACCGGTAAAAATTATGATTCAAGTTCTACTGTACATAATAATTTTAACAAAGCCAAAGAGTCAATAAAAGATGCAATTTGTGAATATTATAATACTTACTGTAAGAATTATAAAAAAGTAAATTTAATAATTACCGGTCACAGCAGAGGAGCTGCAGTTGCAAATTTATACGCAAAAGAAGCAACAGATACAACAGAAAGTAACGAAAAAAACATTACTGAAACATTAAGAATTCCTAAATTTGACACCGTAACAGCATATACTTTTGCCTGTCCCAATAATGTGAGAATAACAAAAAACAATACAATTGACAAAATCGAGTCTTATAGTAATATTTATAATTATTGGTTTACTACTGATATTGTTCCGTCTGTTCCATTGACAACACCAACAGATGGCTGGAATTATTGGAAATACGGAACTTGTTTTACTATGGATATAACATCATTAGATGACTGGAGTTTTAATAAAGAAATTGCTAATTTTTCGCTTTATCTTTCAGGACCTTTAAACAAAAATATAAAAACTGAATTAAATAATGCATTTTCACAATGGAATTCAATAGAGGAATATTATAATAAACAATTTAAAACTATTTCAGGATATTCACCAAAACAAATTTTATTTGAAAATATAAGCCTTTATGATTTCTTATATAATGCAACATATTTTATGACAAATTCTTATTCAAAACTTTATGGAGTAAAAGCAATAAAAGATATTATAGAGGTACCTCGCTTAAAACCGTTATTATGTTTTGCTATATCAAATATAGGGTCAATATCTACATCGCATCATTATGATACATATAACAAATTTATCAATGGTGACAATAATTCAAATGCATTTGGTGACAGTGAGTTTAAACTTTTTACATATTCGCAGGCGATAAATACATTAAATAATTCTAAAGAAAATTCTGATTTTGCTGTTCAAAATGATAATGCAGTAGCGCCAAATTTAAATGAAGTCCTAAAACTAAAAGAAATCGCAAATCAAAATAATAACAATGAAATACTTGATTGGAATTTAAACAATCCATCTGAATGGTCGGGTATAACTTGGAATAGTACGGGACATGTTGTCGGTATTGATTTTTCATATAAATGGTTAGAGGGCGTTGCTGATTTTTCTGATTTTTCTGAACTCGAAAATCTTGATTTATATGCTAACACTTTTACTAAAATTGACTTATCAGGATGTATAGAACTAAACTCGCTTAACTGTAGTTATAATGATTTATCAAAAAATGGACTTGTGCTGACTGATTGCAATAATTTAAAAACATTATACTGTGATGGATGTGATCTGAGTTTACTCGATTTGTCGGCATTGACTGAATTAAAAAGCTTATCCGGCTCATTTAATAATTTAATTTCTTTAAATCTCGAAAATAACACCAAATTGACTTATGTTAATTGTATTTATAATTATTTAGATGTTCATACAGGAAGTACACTATATAATTATCTATTTGATTATAAAAATAATAATATGGCATATGTTAATTATTTCCAGCAAAAATTACCGAGTAATGCAGTAACAGATGCTTCAGAAATACAAGCACTTGAAAATTTTGCAAAATACGGCACCAATAATAAAGCCCTCGATTGGCTCGATGATAATGAAAAATTATCACTTGAAAAAATTCAAAATAATGTGATGTTTTATTTTGACGGAGAAAAATACAGAGCTGTTATGATTAACATGAATGGACTTGGGGTAAGCGGGACACTTGAACTGTCAGATTTTGACGAATTAAGAATAATAAATTGTGAAGACACTGCTATTTCTAAATTGAATTTGAATAATTGCAATAAACTTCAAGAATTATATTGTTCAAATTCGCAAATTGAAAATTTGACACTCCCAAATAATATTACATCAAGTGATTCTAATTTATTCGTTCTCGAATGTGAAAACAATCACATTGATATAAATATATTTTCTGAGAAAATAATATCAAATATAAAAAAGAAAAGTAATTATTCATTAAAATATCGTCATCAAATTATAAACAAAGAAATATCTGTTTTTAATGAAAACGACTATCAGATTCTTTGCGATTTTGCAAATCAAAAAAATAATATGAGCATTCTTAATTGGAACTTAAAAAAACCGGGTGAATGGGCAGAAACAGATTGGATTTATGACTCAGTATCAGAAAAATACAGACTTTACGATTGTAATTTTAATTGCCTAAAGCTTGATGGTAATATTGATTTGTCGGGTTGTACAAAAATTGATAATATTGACTTTGCAAGTAACAATATTAGAACCGTTACTCTTCCGGTAAGAAATATCAATGAAGGCGAATTCTATAATTGTTCAAAATTGGAAGCAGTTATTTTACAAGGCGGTACAACCATTTCGAGTGGTGCATTTATGAACTGTCCCGCACTTCAGGCAATATATATACCTGACAGCATTGCAGATATTTTTGATGATGCATTTGCAAATTCGTCCAAAGTTACAATTTGCGCAAACACGGGCAGCTTTGCCGAAGCGTTTGCCAACAAAAAAGGCATCAATTTCAAATCTGGTAGTTTCTTGTGCGGTAATATTGTTGCAATGGAAAGTCCAAATAATATATATGGGCATTATTATCCTGTTGAAGAAGTCAATATTTCAAATGAAGCCGGCAATATATCGAAAAGTGATAAATATGGATATTTTGTAGTATATTCGCTTAAAAACGGCAATTATGATTTCGCACTTGATTACAAATACGGATATAATTTGCACCTTAAAGTTAAAATTTGTGATTCATCAGTAGTCATTTCTACACCTATCACTATGATATGTTGTGATTTTAACAAGGACGGTTATATTAACGCTAAAGATTTTGCTGTGTTAAAAAAACATATTAACGGTTATGAGTCAACAATAGATAATAAATATTTTGATATTAACAAAGACGGTATTGTTGACGATGATGATTGGAAAATTGGAAAAAAATTCTTGCTTTGCAAAAATAATAATGAAATCATTATGAGTTACAGCAATGCAGAATATGATATAATTCCGGCAACGGCTGAAACAGCAGGAAATGAAGAAGAAAAGCCAAACGGAATTGATGTAGTAGACGGCGGACTCGATTGACTTTTATATAATACATTTGAAATACTTTGCAAAAAATCAATTATTAAGGTGCGAGGTTTTATGAAAAAACGAATAAAGGAATTTATTGAATATTATAAAGAATTGGGATTTAGCAAAATCTTTTGGTATTTACTCAGTATTGCGTATTTTATATTTAATATGTGGTTTATGTGGCATAGTATGAGTTATGTTGGTTATATAAAAGAAAATTATATCAGCAGCTGGCAATTGACTATTGCTGTCAGGTTTCGGATATAAAGGATGATAAAAATTATTTTATGGAATATGAAAAACTGGAAGGCAGGAGACAGTTTGAAGAAGCGGATGATTGTATCTTAAAGGTAATTACTGTAAACGAGGCATATCTCAGGAAGCTGCCGTATGCGGCGCAGACGTACGCGGGGGGAAGTGCTGATTGATTTTACGGAAAACGGCAGCAGTGCACAGGGGAATCTCATGTATGAGGCGAATCCGGGCGGAGCACCCTGCAATGTGCTGGCAATGCTGCAGAAGTTTGGACATAAGACCGCGATTTTTCTTTTTACCGGAATCCGGGTGCGGATATGATGCTGCGCGCGGAGGAGCTGCGGGAGCAGATCT
>ERZ772855.1973-NODE-1973-length-18404-cov-6.046815_pt1 | contig 18404 bp, 14 predicted proteins | sample MGYA00511900_ERZ772855 | MGnify/ENA primary metagenome ERZ772855 (study PRJEB29015, sample SAMEA2737701) | human gut metagenome | biome: human gut; feature: human-associated habitat; material: faeces | place: China | collected 2012 ...
CCGGGCGAAATCCAGCCGTATAAGCGCAAAGATCTTTATCCCATCAAATAAAAAACAGCCTCTCAAATTATTGAGAGGCTGTACTTGATAAAAAATCTCAATGAGTGTTCTCACCATTTTGAGTTTTTAGATTAGTACGCTATTGAGTTAATCGTAGCGTGATAATTTCAAAAGGTTTGAATTCAAGATTGCAATATTGATTGCAATAAAAACTGTCATCTAATTTATTTTCTTGGAGATCGACATATTGAACGTAGTGATAATTACATACCCACGAAAGCATGGCTGAAATTTCTAATCCATAACTCTCATATAATCTTACGATTATACCGTCGCCGTCTTCAGCTAATTTTATTGTTTCGATGATAACGCTGTTAGTATCGATAGCAAAAAATGATAGTGAAGGGGGTAATTCACCCGGGTGCGGTTTGACAGGGACGACCTGTAAGGGATGATTCATTATATAGGCTTGATTAATAACACCACCCACACGGTAATCTCCATGATGAGGAAATAAGGAGAATGTGAATTTTTGTTTACCAATATCTGCAAAATTATTAATCAGGAAATTATCATAATTATCTGCCTTAACAACTTCCCCAGGTTTATGCTGCGAACGCAGCAAAGTTAATTCAAGCGTCTGGTCTTTGACACGATAGCCATATTTGTTTTTTGCTATTAAAGCTATGCCAGTTTCTTGATCAGAAAGGTCGACCCAGTGATGTGCTGGTATTTCATCTTTGGCAAAAGCGAACGAATCATCGCTATGCGTTGGTCTGTCAATTACACCGAACTGAATTTGACATTGTGCAAGAGATGTTTGTACTGACACCGGGAATTTGACTTTGAGAGAAACATTAGGTTCGTGCCAATCAATAAAAGTTTGGACATCAACGCGTGGACTGTCCTGTGTCAGGGTAAATGCGAAGCGAAGATAAGAGGAATTGTAGTGATAAATCAGCGTCATCGTAGTTTTAGGCCCGCTGATTACAGTTGTCATTTTTTCAGCGAGTAAAACATATGATTCCCCATCACGATAATTTGAAGCAAAATCCCAGGCCGCGAAAAAACCTGCATCTTCGTGGTATGCACGGATCTCACTGTGCATATTTTCAGTAATGTATTCTTTACCATATCTTTTATCATATAGCGAAATTAAATCACCGCTTTCTGAAAAAAGAAGTTTAATGTAATTATTTTCAATACTTCGAGATTCTGCCTTCAGACCATTTACGATCTTATTCTTTGGATCAATCACAGCATAACCATAAGAGTTTACTCGTGCTTTGAGCCAGTTGTTGTTTATATTGATCCATTCGTTACGAGCAAAACAGGTGGTATTAAATAAAATGTGCGGATCTTTATAAGATGAAGTGTCAATTTTACTTAATAAAGTAGACTGCGCATCAGAAATAATTTTCTCGGTTTTTGCTTCTAGTTTAAGATATTCCTTTTCAGTTTCATGATAAACTCTTGAAATACATGAGCCGGGAAGGATGTCATGGAATTGCAAGGTCAGCATCGCTTTCCATATTTCATCAAACTCACTGCGAAGAATTGACGTCATATTATTAGTAATAGTTATAAAAAATTCAGCATCATGGAGTTTATTTTCCATAATTCGATTATGGGCTTTAGTTGCTGACTCTGATGTAAAGCACCCTTGATGAGCCTCGAAGTAAAGTTCACCCGAAATAATGGGCAAGGATTCGCGAAAGGCGTCGGCGTGAGTGAAGAACTTATCAACACGGCTGAAATCAACATGAGGTAAGCCATCAATATTGCGTATGCGTGTTAATCGTTCTATATGTTCCTCACCGGGGCCAGCGCCGCCATCACCGACACCATACACCATAAGCGCATAGGGACAGATTTCTTTTTCATTATAGTTTTGTTCAATATATTCTAAAGAGCGAGCGCGGGCTCGGCTATCATACGTATCTTCAGGAAAGTTATGCATCAGAATTTCTGAGCCATCCAGGCCTTGCCAGCGGAAAAGGTAATTATTAAATTTATTAATCTTGTTTTGTGAGAGCTTTTGCGATGCAATATAGTTAATGCCTGATTTTTTGAGAATTTGTGGAAGCGTGGCGGGGAATCCAAAGACATCCGGTTGCCAGACATAATTTATCTTCTTTGAAAAATTCTGCAGTGTGAATCGTGTCCCATGCATGATTTGCCTTATCAGCGATTCACCACTTACCAGATTTAAATCGCATTCGACCCAAAAGCAACCTTGTAACTCAAAGCGGCCTGCGGCGATTTGTTTTTTTAACTTTTCGAAGAAATAGGGATAATCTTTTTTTATCCAGTGAAAAAGTTGGTACTGACTAGCGCCAAAAATGTAATCAGGATATTTTTCAATGTTTGCCAGGGCGGTGGCAAATGTTCTTATTGCTTTTCTGCGTCCTTCTCTTAAAGGCCACATCCACGCTATATCTAAATGGGCATGACCAGTAGCCATAATCCTGAACTCTGAAGGATTATTGTTTTTACTAATTATGGATTGGATTGCAATTTGACATTTAATTATTTCTTCATTGCAAAAGGTAATTAACGTATTATCAATATATTCGAGAATTCTTATGATTTCGTCAGTACGCTCGCTTCTTTTGGTGATAATTTTTTCTGGGATAATACCTTTAGGATGTATGGATTCAAACTTCTGACCATCATTAATCCAGTCGAAAAGCACTTCAACATCATAATAAAGGGATTTCAGTAGTTGATTACATGTCGCGATATGAACATCAGTAATAATCCCTCCATTAGTGACATAGCCAAATAAATCGTTGCACGCAGCATCAATCCAAAACTCGACCTCGTCATTTTCACTAACGAGAGAAAGGTCAACCACCCATTTACCTGGTTTATCTGGCGGTACGCCATAAGATGATGCTTTATTCGTGATGCCGCAGATGGGTGAACCATTCTTATCCACAATAAGACCTTCGCCACCGATATCAACGAGAGCGACGAGTTTGTGTCTAAATTTATCTGCTGGACGTTTACCATAAACTCGCATCCAGGCACAGTCAAACAGTTGACCCCAGTCTGAGCCAATGGTGAGTTTCTGGTAAGCGCCGCTACGGCGATAAACAAAAGGCTGCGGTTCTTTTGTTATCCATGCTTCAATCGACATTTCAGAGACAACAGTATAAACACGCTGACCTATTTTATTCGACAGTTTGATAATATTATCAGTAAGGTACATAGAAATCCCTTTAATTAATTATAATACTCGAAAATATTAACTCTCTATATTGGAGAAAGTTACTTTGCGAAGAATGGTTTGACCAAATGGTATAAGTTTTCTGACTATTTTAGTCTTGTTTAAATAAAAACAGCCTTCAATGTATTGTTTGCCCTCTGGTGAGGTTGAATATGAAAAAGATTCCATATCAGCATAAGAGAACTGGATAGATTCATCAGCTCTACTACAGGGTATGTATCCTGAGTCAAAATATTTCCCGTTCAGCAGAGTTTTTTTGATTAAAATATCGCTCTCAAGCTCAATTGCATATAAAACGGGACCTCTGGAAATATAAGTGTCACCACATAAGTCAGTATTAAACTGTATATCAGCTATAAATTTAATGTCAATCACATCATGATGTTGCCATGTTCTATCTAAAATAATAAGTGAGTTTTGAGTATCATTTTTAGTAAAAGTAACACCATTAATAATCATCATTTTTGCCCAGCCGGGGTAACGGAAACTGAGAGCAAAACGAACAGATGACTCAGGCTCAATGAGACATTTTACGCTTAAATCATGAGGGTATTCAGTTAATTGTGTAATTTTAATTGCAACATTATTAAATGTGCCATAAAACTCACACGGGCCATAAAATAATGCAGTAAAACCATTGTTATTTTCTTGAAACATATTTTCGACAAAAGCCGGTATGGTTCTTGCTGTATTCGGTACGCAGCAGACAGCAGCCTCCTCATGAGTAGGGGAGTATTTATATCTGGTATTAAACTGATTACTGTCCGGATGTTTCCTTTCATTTGCTTCATAACAATTATCAGTCTTACAGTACATTATCGCGTGAAGTATGGGATGCTGCATGCCAAAACTAGCATTATAGAATAGCCACTCAGCATCATCGGCCAGACCAATATTAGTGGTCAGTTTTATTAACATAACATAAGTGCTAAATAGTTCATGAACAGAACAATATTCATAGCCTGTATAAGTGGCATTAGCTGTGCGTCCTGTAATCCATTCATCACCAATGGGAGCGCCAGATGGTGTAAGATAATATTTCAACTGGGATAAAAAAATATCTAATGCAGTTTGATACTGCGGCCGTTGGCTCGCTGCGATGGCTAATGCCCTAATATGCTCATACGTATGTACGCCATGACCTTTAAGAAGGTAACCAGGGTCTATGACATTTTTATATTGCAGATCTTGCTCCGACACGCATCCTGCGGAATAATCTTCATACAGCCACAAGCAATATGAGAGATATTCAATGTTATTGGTTATTTCATAAAGGCGATAGAAAACATCTGTTATTGTTAATCCGTGGCTATGTCCAGCAAAACTCTGTTCCACAACGAAAGGATGTGACGTTTCTTTAGGGTAGCCAGCCATAATGCATTGTGCGGCTTGGGTAAGAGAAGTTAATAAACTCTCATTACGGGTGGACTCATAACATCCAAGCACAAAACGCAAGGCAGTAGCTTGTGCCCAGAACTCTCCGTTTTCTGCTTTACAGTTAAATTTTAATGATGAATCATAAATTCCAATGTGGCCATCATCATCTTGCGTATCGATAAGTTCCAAACATAAATCGCTCGCTTTTTCCTGCCATTCTTTATTATCTAACAAGTAGGCACTGCGGCAATATCCATCCTTCCAATTCGATTGAGTTTCACTATCCCACCAATAATATTGCATCATGTTATCATCGGGATTATTCTGTTTTTTAATAACGCCATCCTCAGCAGATACAGTGCGTGGAGTTAACCGATCTCTTCCATATATTTTATGCTCCGTAATAAGATGGGGAACTAATTTATCCAGTTCTCCTATATGACCGTTCATATACCATTCCATCTTATTCTTTAACCAACCAGTGGGCTTTATATCGTTAAAAAAAATCATAAATATACCTTTGCATAAAAAAGTTTAGACGTTATAAAAGACAAATAGATTGTGATCGCCTACAGACGATCACAATGAAAGGAAAATATTAACGGTTTTTGCTATCACTCAAATGTTTTTCATCCTGCACCATATCATTGCCAGATTCATGCAAAGTATTTATTAATGCATTGGCATCTGGATATTGTTGCTGATACTTGGTTAGATATATATCACTATGGATATGTTCGGCAATTATATTGATAAGCAAGCGATTATTCGAGTATAACCCCAGTGATTCAGCTCGTTGTGAAAAAACCATTACTGTCTTCATATCAACAACAAGCATAAAACGGTGAGAAGGGTAATATTCTTCTTCATGGTTAAAGCGGTAATACAGTTCTACACGTGGGTCGGGAGTAATAAGTTTATTAAATGAAAAAACAATAACTCGAACATGTCGATTCAGAGCCTCACAAATTTCATTTTTCAAAAAATGTAAGTCAAAATCCGTGTTGAGGTAAATTTCACACTCTGCAGAAGAAAGCATCTCTTTAGCTTTCTGATGTAAGTTATCGAAACCAGAGACATTATAAATGAATTCACGTTCATTCTGAAACATCATCTGTGATAATTCTTTTTTTAGAATTTTTATATTGTCAATAGTGCTTTTTTCAATTTGTGAAAGAATGAGTTCAGGAGATTTTGCTTCATATTCTTTAGTTTCACCATCGACAAGAAAGATATAACCGTTCTTGTAAAGATTATCAATAGATGAGTATACAGACGAACGAGAAAGTGAAATTTCTTTTGCTATCTTGTAACCACTGCTACGACCGTTTTTCAACAGACTGATGTAAACCTGTGCATCGGTGCGAGTGAAACCAAAATTTATCAATTTATTTACCAAATGTATCATAGACGCGCTCCTGAAATGAAAATGAAATCTTACCAATTTTAACATTATTAATTAACATTTTCGAAAAAATTGCTGAGCTAAAATGTGGATTTATCGTCATTCATCCCCAAGCTGGTTACAGGTCTACAGTACGTAAGCATTGTGAACTGCGAATCTGAATGCCCTCCAACTATGGTCAGAAGACATGCTCTGACCTAAATAGTAGGCTCACTGAGTAAGCGGTGTTATCAACGGTTTATTCATATATGCTCTTTTTTATGGATGGAATTTTGTAACTCAATTACCTTGATAAGAATCAGTTCGTGGAGTTAATGACATTTACCAATAGACAGTTCGAGCAGTAAGAAGCCTTATGGAATTGTAAGGTTTAATACCGTTATTCAACCTGGGGTTATTGTCATATCAATCACAAATAATTAGTTAGATTTTCTTCAGTGTAAAAATCAAATATATGACAGAAGCTTGTATCAAGGTTGAAATACAAATTTTTACCAATATCGGCTGTAGTAATTGATTGATCGTTGACTTTTGCAATAAACTCTTTGTTGTTAACGGTAAAGTAAAGATATTTTTCACTGCCCATATTTTCAATAATGCTTAATGCACCAGTGACTGTATTCATTTCTTTGCAATTCAAACTCAAAGAGATATGTTCTGGACGAATACCAAAACAAACGGGTTTATCTATATACGCTTTGAGTACTGATTGTTTATTCTCAGGTATGTACAACCGAATATTTTTGGCAATGTCAATATAGAGTTTACCGTCTTCCTCACGTACAACCGCATCTATCAAATTCATTGACGGGGAACCAATAAAGCCAGCAACGAATCTGTTAGCAGGGTGGTTATACAGATTAACTGGTGTGTCGACCTGCATTATTCGCCCCTGATTAAGCACACAAATACGATCACCGAGGGTCAATGCTTCAATTTGATCGTGTGTAACATAAATCATGGTTGCTGGATGACCCTCATCCTTGAGAGACTGATGCAACTGAGCAATTTTGACTCGCATTGAAACACGAAGTTTCGCATCAAGGTTAGATAGTGGCTCATCAAATAAGAAAACATCTGGCTTACGGACAATTGCACGGCCTACCGCGACACGCTGACGCTGACCACCCGACATTTCTTTCGGTTTTCGGTAAAGTAAATCGCTAATTTCAAGTTTTTCTGCAACTTCTTCGACAATTTTCTTAATCTCTTCTTTTGGCCTTTTTTGCATTTTTAAACCAAAAGCCATATTGTCAAATACAGTCTTATGGGGATACAGCGCATAGTTCTGGAACACCATTGCAATGCTGCGATCTTTAGGCGGAAGGGTATTAACAAGGCGGTCGCTAATGTAAATTTCACCACCTGATACGTCTTCAAGACCTGCAATCATGCGTAATGTAGTTGATTTGGCACACCCAGATGGTCCAACAAAAACCATGAATTCACCATCGTTTATATCGAGATCAATGCCGTGAACAGCTTTGAATCCATTGTCATAAATTTTTTCAACTTTGCGTAGAATTACCGCGGCCATAATCTGCTCTCATTAACAAGAATTTTGGAATACTGATACTCCACTATTCAACGAATGTTGAATAGTGGAGTGCTAAAAATAACTATTTACATGGTGCTACCATGGCGGCTATTGCCTTTTTATCAGGACCAATTTGAATCGTCCAAACATACTTTCCATCGGCAGGAATGAAGACTTTTGTATTTTTATCCATGCCTCCTTTCTTGAGTGTTTTAGCCTGATTTAATGGCAATTCAAGACCTGTTACAGTGAACTGCGGGTTCCAGTTCATAGTCGCAAATTGCATTGTTACCGCACCTGCTTTTTCAGAATAAACAAGCTGATAAATACCATCTCCCTTATAATGCATTTTACGCTCTGGCTTCATTAACCAATAGCCTTCCGGGAGGGTTCCGGAAATGTAAAGACCCGCAGCAATTGGCCCTCTTTCATTTACATCAGGGAGGTTACATTCTGAATAGCGAGGATCCGCTTTCACGACACCTTCCTGACTGCCAGAGGGTGAATTGCCATCAACGCATCCTGAAAGAAGACCAGTCAACACAGCCGCAATAAGCAATTTATTTTTCATTTAAACTCTCAATAAAAGTAGTATAGCTTAGTTAAGCTATTTCTATGTCAGTGTTAATGTTAATGTATATAAATAATACTTCTCAACGACTCACTGTTTATATACACCATGCTGTTTAGTTAGTTTATTAAGGACAGCGAGATTTTTGTTGTATTCTCGCGTATTTTTGGCAGGGTAACCAAAAAGGTCACTCTTTTCAGGACAAGAATGGCTTACACCTGATTTAGCCTTAATTACCGAATAACTACCAATTGATATGTGACCGGCGATTCCGACTTGACCATGTGTAATAACATGGTCGCCTAAAACTACGTGTCCTGAAAAACCGCATTGTGAAACAATCAGGCATTTATTACCGATTATGCAGTCATGTCCAATCTGCACTTGATTATCAATACGAGTGCCTTGACCAATTATCGTATCTCCAAGTGTTCCTCGGTCAATGGTGTTGTTACAACCGATTTCAACATCATCACCTATGATAACTCTACCGATGCTATCGACTCGGACATATGAATCACGTTCATCAGCCATATATTCAAAGCTATAATTACCGATGGAATTATTAGAATCAATAATAACATCATTACCAATAATAGTGCCTTCTTTAATCACTGTATTCGCATGAATGGCAACATTATCACCTATGGTCACACAGTTCATAATTTTAACACCCGGCATAAAATGGCAGTTCATACCTATCTGGCAGTGTTTACCAATGTATACATCAGGTATCGTTGAAGTGTTTTCTTGCTCAAACAAACGATACTTATGTACCTTATAGTATCTTAAAACTTTGTTAAGGTTATTCACGTTCAGATAATCGACTACAATCTTTGCCTTAGCATTAGAACTAATGATCTCTTCCGGTCCGATAATTATATCCGCACCAGTCGTTGGTATATGCAACAAATCTCCAGGTGTCATAACAATCGAGAGTCCACCAACTAAAGGACTATGGATTGGCCGAATGGTATCAACCCTGAGTGATGGATCACCATATAAAGTTCCTTGCATCAACGTTTTAATATCTAGTGCGCTGAACATAGGTTTCCCTCTGTTTAATCAAAAGCGATAGAAAGCATGAACATAAATATTATCCTGATTGAGCACATTATATTTTTCTTCATCTCTTGGATCATAAAAGTTTTTGTGCTCTTTTTCCCAGGCATGTTTATATTCAATCTTGGCTATCCAGTCGTCACCTATGTTTTGTTCATAACCTAGAGTGGCTTTTCGAATTGTTTTGAAATAGGTTCTGTTTGCATTGTATTGCAAACTATCTGCGTTTTCTGTTTTCCCGTGTCCGAAGCGGGTGCGTAGATACAGATTACCTGCGTTTTCAAAAGCATATTTGATAATTGGCTCGTAGTAAGTTTCGGTATAAATACTACGATCATTTATTTTACCGTGATTAAATTAATCGTTATGCTTTTTCTGGTAGAAAAATTCAATACCAAACTCCCATGCACCAAAACGTTTATAGGGCTGAAATAGTATACTTTGACCTTCTTCTTCGCGTACGCCCCAGGAGCTCTTATCATTTCGACTGTATAAGTATTCAACGTTTGAATAAAAACCTGCGTTCCAGTCAGAGTTAAAGTACGTCAACGTAGGGCGAAAACTGTTGTCAACAGTTACAGTATGCAAGCCTGTAACATAAGGGCTATCTATATTTCCGTCGGTATACATCAGGTCGTATACCAGACTGAAGTCGAAACCGTTACCAATAGTGAACGTTTTGTTTAGTGATATATAGTTTTGCAGACTTGTTTCATTTTCGTGATAGCCTTTTTCTTCTTGTCGGCGATCGATAGACTTAAGGCCATAGATTGCTGCAAATTGCCAATTAGGTTGGCTGAAATAGGCCTGGAAAATCTCGTGTGTTTTAGTATATTCCTTTACTGTTTTACCTAAATAGTTATCAGTGCTTTTGGTCTCATATTCAAATGTAGTACCAACATGTCCATTAAAGCCCGCTTGTTCTTCTGACCAGTCAGTGTCGGAGGTAAAGCCGCGATCGTTTGCCGCAAAGGCTCCTGTTGAGCCTAAAAGGACTGTTGCAATTGAAGCCGATAAGACATTCTTTTTTATTAAAACCATAAATGAGTTCCTTCCAAAATATCAATTTAAGATATGATTTCTGTTATTCCATATAGTCGTACCTCATGTACTCCTAAACACTCTGCGGCAATAAAATATTTTTTTCCTCAACAAATTACTGCAAATGAGATATGCATCACTATTTGCAGTTATTCATCATTAAAATCTTATTTGACAGTTGATTGGCCTTGATTTGTGTTGATAATGGCGTGAATGCTTATGTAGTCGTACAGCATGTACTACTTAAAGATATTATTCACGAGGTAAATATAATGAGACTTTCAAATATCGTCACAGTTATAATTCTTGCAATTTCCAGTACGCTAACACCCCAGGCGATGGCAGAAAAATTGATTCCTGAAACTGATGCTGAGTTATTAATCTGGTCTGATGCCACAAGCGCGGAATATATGAAATATGCAGCAACGGAATTCAATAAAGATTTTGGCTACAAGGTCAAGTTTACATTTCGCAATATAGCGCCAATGGATGCAGCATCAAGAATTATGCAGGATGGGGGTACGACTCGTGTAGCTGATGTAGCTGAAATTGAACATGATACCCTGGGGCGGTTAGTCGTTGCTGGCGGGGTTATGGAAAACATGGTCTCAGCTGAGCGGATTAAAAAAACATTTATTCCAGGCGCAGTATCGGCAGCTACATATAATAACATCAGCTATGGTTTTCCTGTAAGTTTCGCAACGCTGGCGCTTTTCTATAACAAGGATTTGTTAAACACCGCACCAAAAACATTCGAAGAAATCAATACTTTCAGTGAAAAGTTTAATAATTCATCCGAGCATAAATATGCTCTGCTATGGGATGTACAAAATTATTATGTTTCACGTATGTTTATTACCTTGTATGGTGCCAACGAATTCGGTAAAACCGGTAACGATCCTAAAGCTCTAGGCATCGCTTCATCTGAAGCGAAGAAAGGGCTAGAGACAATGAAACGCTTAAAGAAAGCGAATCCTTCTAATCCTCTTGATATGGGTAATCCACAAGTTCTAAGAGGTCTGTTTAATGAAGGTAAAGTTGCTGCTGTAATCGACGGACCTTGGTCCATACAAGGTTACATTGACAGCGGAATCAATTTTGGCGTGACACGCATCCCAACATTAGATGGTCATCAGCCTCGCACATTTTCAACAGTACGGCTGGCCGTTGTAAGCTCATTTACCGAATATCCTCATGCCGCTGAATTATTCGCTGACTACCTGACAACGGATAAGATGTTGATGAAGCGTTATGAAATGACGAATCTCATCCCACCAATCAATTCACTTATGAACAAAATTAGCCAGACAGGTAGTGAAGCTATAAAAGCAATTATTGCTCAAGCTAATTATTCTGACGCAATGCCATCAATACCGGAAATGTCTTATCTATGGTCTCCAATGACTAATGCTATTTTGGCTACCTGGGTTGAGAATAAAACACCGGATGAAGTTTTAAATCATGCACAAACAATTATTGAAGAACAACTTTCGCTTCAGGAGTAATTGTGAATACACAACAACTGAAAATGAAGAGTGCACCTGTGCTACCTATTTCCTGTTTGATTATGGGCGGGACTCAGTTATCACGTCATTATTATGTGAAAGGCGGGATATTCTTTGCAATACAAGTATGCTTTTTGCTTTATCTTTCCGATATTGTGCATACATTAATAGGTTTGTTCACATTAGGTGATGTCGCGCAAATTCGAAAAGGGTTGACTGTTATTCAGGGTGACAATTCTATATTTATGCTTGTAGAGGGCGTGATAGCGGCCATTATTGTTGGCTTATTCGCCACTATTTACACCCTTAATATTAAAGATGCGCGGAACTCATCTTATTGCCATCTGACTTTTAAACAACAGTTATATAAGCTCTATGAGGATAAATTTGCATTTATAGTCCTAACGCCCGCATTTTTAGCGAGTATAGCATTCATTGTTTTACCTATTGTAATTACAGTTCTTGTATCGTTTACAAACTATGCTGCGCCAAATCACATCCCACCAAAGAACCTGGTTGATTGGGTTGGGATTAAAAATTTCATAATGTTGTTTAAATTTAAAATATGGTCTGATACGTTTCTAGGTGTCGCTCTCTGGACATTTATTTGGGCAATTTGCGCGACGATTTTTACCTTCAGTTTTGGCTTTATTCTGGCTTTAGCACTGGCTAAAAAAAATATACGTTTCGCAAAAGTCTGGCGATTGATATTTATACTGCCATATGCCATACCCACATTTGTAACGTTACTTATTTTCCGTCTTCTTTTAAATGGAATTGGTCCGGTTAACTCGTTTCTGAACAGTATCGGAATGAATTCAGTTGATTTTCTGTCGGTTCCATTAAATGCAAAAATAACAGTAATTGCCGTTTGTGTTTGGGTAGGGGCACCGTATTTTATGCTATTGATCGCGGGTGCATTAACAAACATATCCCGAGATTTGTATGAGGCTAGTGAGGTCGATGGCGCAACTAAATGGCAACAGTTTAAGGAAATTACATTGCCAATGGTGTTACATCAGGTTGCGCCAACTCTGGTAATGACATTTGCATATAATTTCAATAATTTTGGTGCAATTTATCTTCTGACTGAAGGTGGTCCGACTAATCCGGAATACAGATTCGCTGGGCATACCGATATTTTTATTACCTGGATTTATAAACTCACATTGAATTTCCAGCAATATCATATAGCTTCTGTAATCTCCATCATAATATTTATCTTCTTATCGGTTATAGCAATATGGCAATTCAGACGGATGAAATCATTTAAAGATGATGTAGGGATGTGACAATGGATAAATTTTTACGTAAAATATCAACGCTCTTAGTTTATCTTTTTTTAATCTGCAATTCCATTCTTGTGCTTGGGCCAGTGATATGGACGATAATGGCATCTTTTAAAAAAGGGAATAATCTATTTAGTTCAACATTTAGTGGCATCGAGTTTACATTTGACCACTACATAACGTTGTTCACGGATACGCCATATATGCAGTGGTATTTGAACACTTTCATTCTTGCTACCGCTAACATGTTAATTTCACTGTTCGTTGTGACGATGACCGCCTACGTTTTTTCAAGGTATCGATTTCGTGGAAAGCGTAATACGTTAATGAGTATTCTTGTATTGCAAATGTTTCCTGCATTTTTATCAATGACTGCAATTTATATCCTGCTATCAAAGGCCAATTTGATAGACACATATACTGGGTTGCTTCTGGTTTATGTAACCGGTTCATTGCCCTTCATGACGTGGTTGGTAAAAGGTTATTTTGATGCTATTCCAACTTCTTTGGATGAGGCCGCTAAAATAGATGGAGCAGGGCATCTGAATATTTTTATTCAGATAATATTGCCATTGGCTAAGCCGATTCTCGTTTTCGTTGGATTAGTTTCGTTCACTGGACCATGGATGGACTTCATTTTGCCAACGTTGGTGCTTCGTAGTGAGGATAAAATGACCCTGGCGATTGGAATTTTCAGTTGGATTGCTTCTAATTCAGCAGAAAATTATACGCTTTTTGCTGCTGGGGCACTTTTAGTTGCAGTACCTATCACATTGTTATTTGTTTTCACACAGAAGCATATAACTACTGGACTTGTTAGCGGTGCCGTTAAGGAATAATTAGGGATTAGTATTTATGATTACAGTTAGTTCGTTAAAACACTCAGCAAAAAGTGAAGATAGCTATGCCTATGATAACGAAACTTTGCATGTACGGTTACGCACATTAAGAGGAGAAGTTGATAAAGTTATTCTCTGGATAGGCGATCCATATAATTGGGCTGAAGGTGGTCTTGACGGCGGTAACATGGCCGGGACAGAAGCATTCGGCTGGATTGGCGGCAACGAGATCGAGATGGAACAAGAAGCTGTCACCGAATATCATGATCACTGGTTTGCAGTGTTCAAACCTCAAAAACGCCGTTGCCGTTACGGTTTTATACTTTTTGGGAAAGAGGGAGAGAAGTTTCTTTTTGGTGAGAAAAGGTGTGTTGATATCAGTTCACCGGAGTGCGAAGAACGAGAGTTAAGCCGCTTAAATAACTTTTTTTGCTTCCCTTATCTTAATAAAATTGACGTTCTAAATACCCCCTCTTGGGTAAAAAATACGGTATGGTACCAAATTTTTCCAGATCGTTTCTGTAACGGCAGACCTGAAATATCCCCAGAAGGGGTAGAACCGTGGGGCAGTACACCGACTTCATTCAACTTTATGGGTGGGGATCTGTGGGGGGTTATTGATAAACTCGATTATCTGGAAGATCTGGGTATTGATGGGATTTATTTTTGTCCTATTTTTACCTCAGCTTCCAACCATAAATATGACACCATCGATCATTTTAGTGTTGATCCACATTTAGGCGGGAATATTGCTTTCCATACTTTGATTGAAGAAGCGCATAAGCGTGGAATAAAAATCATGTTGGATGCAGTATTCAATCATTTAGGTGCTGACTCTCCAATATGGCTTGACGTTGTACGCAATGGTGCCAATTCACGTTACGCCGATTGGTTCTGGATTCATAAATTTCCTGTTTATCCCGATACTCCAAAAAGTGAATGGGATTTTAAAAACTTTAACTATGAAACCTTTGGCAATGTTATTGAAATGCCCAAGCTAAATACTGAGAATGAAGAGTGCCGTAAATACTTACTTAGTATAGTTCGCTATTGGACGCAAAATTTTGATATTGATGGTTGGCGTCTGGATGTTGCGAATGAAGTGGATCATCATTTCTGGCGAGATTTCAGAAAGGTGATTAAAGATATCAAACCTGAATGTTATATTTTGGGTGAGATATGGCATGAGGGCACCCCCTGGTTGCGTGGTGATCAGTTTGATTCATTAATGAATTATCCCTTAACATATGGGATTATTGATTATTTTGCGTTACAGGATACAACAAAACAAGAATTTATGACATCCGTGACACGTTCTTATCTTTGTTATCCTAAAAATATAACTGAAGTTATGTTTAATCTTCTGGATAGTCATGACACCGCGCGTATTTTAAGCGTTTGTTTGAATGATAAACGAAAAGTTAAACTCGCCTATTTATTTATGTTAACTCAAGCGGGCTCTCCTTGTATCTACTACGGTAGCGAAATAGGAATTGATGGTTTTAAATCAATGACGCTTGAGAATAATAGAAAATGTATGATATGGGATGAAAACAAACAAGATCTTGAATTACGGCAATTTATACGTTGGTTAATACGTCTACGTAAAAAACATCCACAATGGTGTGAGGCATCAATACAATGGAAAGATGTTGAACATCCTACGGTGATCGCTTATCAACGCGATAACATCACTTTCTTCTTAAATAATAGTGAAGATACTGCCAACTTTATTTATGACGGAAGAAGTATGGAGATCTCCGGTTTCAGTTATGAAATTGAAGGTTTACCTGCTGCTGATCTTTATGATTTTTAAATTTCAATTAGGATGTTTGTTATGATAATTGATGCACACACTCATATTGGTGATTTTGTGAAAATCAGCATGCCAGAAGATGTTTTTCTGGTATCTCTGGACAAGTATAATATTGATTTTGCGTTATGTTCCTGTGGATCTGCCGTTGAAGTTGATCATGACCAGAACCCGATTCCGGATGAAGATCAAGTTACACAGCATGATAACAATGAACGTATGCTCAGACTTGTTCGTCAACATGCAAAGCGAATTGGCGCGTTTATGTGGATTAAGCCTCGTCTGGAAAGTTGTGATCAAGACTTTGAAGATATGATTGCCAGCAATCGAGATATCATTTATGGCATCAAAGTTCACCCATATCATTCAAAAATGGCTTTCAATTCAGATAAAGTTCAGGAATATATACGCCTTGCTCAAAAATATGATCTCCCGGTAGTTAGCCATACTTCTAATGATTATGAATCCAGCCCACAGTTAGTTTATGAGATGGCACAAAAGTATCCAGACGTGAATTTTGTTATGTGTCATATGGGGCTCGCGACTGATAATCAGGAAGCAATCGAATTGATTGCAAAACTTCCTTATCTCTATGGCGATACTGCGTGGGTTAGGGCGGATATGGTTTACCAGGCGATAAAAATCTGTGGTAGTGATAAGATTTTATTTGGTACCGATAATCCTATTAATGGGCTAGATACCTACAATGATGATGATTTTTATAATAAGTATTTTGCTGAATTAAAAAGTAAATTAACGCAAAGTGAGTTTGAACAACTTATGTTTACGAATGCGAAAAAACTTTTTAAGATAAAAATATAGTTATTAGTCATTTCTAAGTGCTCCCCATATAGAATGCGGTAGGGGAGTGCTTAGATGTTATATTTCATTTTGCATTGAGGCTAATTTAAATCATGAACGATATTGAGAACTATGGTAATCGCTATCATGTGTTGCAATCCTTTCCTATGCCACAATTGGCAAGTAGTCGCGAAATAAGAATATTACTACCTGCGTCCTATTATGAATCTGATGTCAGTTACCCTGTATTGTATATGCACGATGGGCAAAATTTATTTGATAAATCTGTATCTTTTGGTCCACATGTATGGGATATACCTGAGGCGGTAGATGCTTTTTTCCCAAATTCACAATACGACGGTGTTATCATTGTAGGGATTGATAATGCATCGTCTCATGGTAAATTCAGCCGTATGGATGAGTATTCTCCATGGCCGCGAAACACATCTTTTCCCTTACCTGGCTGGGACCCTGATGTGGATTATAGTGGAGGAAAAGGTGCGTTGTATGTTGATTTTATTGTGAATACGCTCAAGAACTATATTGACAGCAATTTTCGAACTCTCCCAGATCGTAATAATACAGCGATAGCAGGTAGTTCTATGGGTGCGTACATCAGTTTGTTTGCCGCAATTCTTCGTCTAGACGTTTTTTCAAAAGTTGGCGTTTTTTCGCCCGCACTATGGTTCAATGACAGCGCAATGCTGAATTTTATTCAGGAAAACAATATCTTTGCAGATCTTACTGTATATCTCGATGTCGGTACGCTGGAAACCAGTGGTATGCGCGAAGACTTTCCTGAAGTCTATATTTCAGGCGCGGAAAAATTATGCGTGAGTCTCCGTAAACAACGCAATGTAACTATAGATTATCATCTATGGGGAGGTGATACCCACTCTGAGTCTGCATGGGCAAAACGTTTTCCAGAAATGTTGAAATTATTTTATTGCTGATGAAACCGGTGAAGGATGTTGAATGCATCATATTAAAACAGCCGCAGATCTTAATTGTTTTTTAAATTCAATGGTTGCCGTTTCGCAACCAACTGTTGATAAAATTATTTTTGGTGCTGAGGCGACACTTATTAATAAAATTGGGACCTGCTGGATTGCCTCAATGGATGTTTTAAGAAAGGCTGTTTTTGAAGGTGTCAATATCATTATTACTCATGAGCCTACATTTTATTCTTATGCTGATCTGGAGGGTGACGTTCTTGAGTTTTCATGGGCCAGAAAAATAATGGATTATACGCGCGGTGAACTCAGTTATTTAAAAATAATTGAGCAAAAAAAGGAGTTTATGCATAAAAATAATTTAGTAATCATTCGTTGCCATGATGTCATGGATCGAGAGCCTACGTTCGGAATGTCTAAGGCTTTGGCTCAGCAGTTAGAACTGGATGTTACAAATATTGTTGCTTCTGATGATATGTACCATGTATATGCTATAGAACCTGACAGTGCCATTAATATTACCAAACGTTTTGCCAAAAATTTGAAAATTTATAATCTTCCCGGTATTCAATTTTATGGAGATAAAGCCAGAGTAGTCAGAACTGTTGGGATAGGGGCTGGCTGTTTTTGTGATCCAATACAATATATGGAATATCAGGCTGATTATTATATTACGATTAACGATTCAATTAAAACATGGGTGCAGACACAATACTCCAAAGATAGTGGCTTACCGATGGCAGTTATTGGATATAGTGTTGCAGAGGAAGCGGGTATGCGACGTCTTGCAAGCTATTTAGATCTCCATTCAGGCTATCCCTGTATTCATTTTACAGGGGGCTGTGATTATGATTGGATTGAATGAGTAGTCCTAATTTATGTGTTGCTAAATACCCCGGTCATCAGCGGCCGGGGCAGGTGAGATTACTCTACCGTTAAAATACGCGTGGTATTAGTAGAACCCACGGTACTCATCACG
>ERZ772855.1975-NODE-1975-length-18377-cov-8.589510_pt1 | contig 18377 bp, 18 predicted proteins | sample MGYA00511900_ERZ772855 | MGnify/ENA primary metagenome ERZ772855 (study PRJEB29015, sample SAMEA2737701) | human gut metagenome | biome: human gut; feature: human-associated habitat; material: faeces | place: China | collected 2012 ...
TTATGAATTTTTAGAATGATTAATTTTTGTCATTATTTTATTATTTTATTTAAAAGATAGCACTCAAAAAGAAAATATACTTTTAAATTTAAATATTTTCGCACTTTTTATTTTTATTTCTTTTTATAGGTTTGCTATTATTTTAAGAGTTTTAGATTATTTTAGATTAGGTATTTTTATTGGAATCCCTTTTATTATATTTAATATATCTAATAAGTATTTAAAATATCTTTCTTTTATTATACTTTGTAGTTATCTTGTATTTAAGTACTATAACACTATTACAGATTACGCTATTTATAACTATCAAACTTGGTTAATTTAAAAAACTCGGAAAATTTTCCGAGTTTTTATTTTAAATAAACTATAAAATTAAAAGTTTCATTTTTTATATAAACTTCATATTTTATATTTAATAATAAAAATATTTTTTTTACTAAAGTTAAGCCCAAACCATTTCCATCTATTCTTGAAAAGTTTTCTCCTCTATTAAAAGGAATAAATATTTTTTCTAAATCCATATTTTTATTTGGTAACATTTTATTTGTTACTTTTAAGATATTATTTTTTAACTCTATATTTACCTCTTTATCATCTTCAGAATACTTTAGACTATTTTGAATTATATTCTCCAATGCAATTTGTAAAAATTCTTTATCTATACATACTTTTGTTTCCTCTATATCTAAATTGACAATTAAATTTTTAGAAAGCTCTATATAATCATAACGTTCTACTATTTTTAGAATCAACTCTTTTAATTCAACTTTTTCATTTTTTATACTTTTTAAAACATCCAATTTTGATAAAATTAATAGCTTTGAAATTAATTCTTTAGTATAATAGCTCTCTCTTAGTATAGTTTTATAAGTTTCTAATGTCTCTAAATCTACATTTTCATTTTTCATTAAAACTTGAACTTTAGATGAAATTATTGTAATTGGAGTTTTTAATTCATGAGATGTATTAGAGACAAATGATTCTAAATCATTGATTGCTATTTCTAATTTTTCACTCATTACCTTTATATTTTCGCTAAGCTCACCTAATTCATCATCTCTTTTTATTTCTAAGTTAGATTTAAAATTCAATTTGGATATCTCTTTTGTATTATTTTGCAATATTTCTATATCTCTTACAAACTTCTTAGAAAATAATTTTCCAAAAATTAAACTTATAAAAATTGCTATAAAAGCACCTAATAAATTAAAATAACCAATCTCTTTTTTATAGTAATTTAAAATGGATAACGAGGTTCTTATAGATACCCATCTATTTTGAATTTTTTCGTTATATAATAAAATTTTAGCTTCTGTCAGCCTTTGATTTTTTATAAAGAATTTTTTACTCTCTAAATTTTCAATTAAAAAACCACTTCCACTCCCACCTCTATTATTTATCCACTTCTTTTCACCTTCAGCCATAATTAAAACTGTTATATCTTTTTTTTCTTTTAAATTTTTTATATAATTTTCTAAATCTAAATTTTTACTATTAGAGATTAAATATTCCACTTCTCTTGCAATTTTAGGAAATTCTTCTTTTCTTTCTGAAATAAAATGATGTTCTAAAAAAAATACACTTATAGTGTAGCTTATACTCATTGCAATTACTATTATTAATGCTGAATACAGAAAAATTTTCTTTGATAAACTATCTCTCTTCAAAGATATACCCCACTCCTCTTACTGTTCCTATTAGCTCCTCATAATCACCTAGTTTTTTTCTTAATCTTTTAACAAGCGTATCTGAGGCTCTCTCATCAAATTCATTATCTATCCCCCAAATCTCCAATAAAATATTATTTCTACTTAAAGGTTTATTTCTATTTTTTATAAAATATTCTAATAACTTTTGCTCTCTTGTTGAAAGATTTACTCTTTCATTTTTTATTTTTAATATTTCATCTTTAAAAGAATACTCCATATCTTTATATAAATACTCTTGTTGAATATTTAATTTTAAATATTTTTTTATTTTAGTCGAAAGAACATTTATACTAAACGGTTTTATAATATAATCATCTGCTCCTATTTCTAATCCATGAATCTCATCTAATTCAGAGTCTCTTGCTGTCATCATTATTATTGGAATCTCTGATTTTTTTCTAATATATTCACAAACTTCCCATCCATTTTTTAATGGTAAGTTAACATCTAAAAGTACTAAGTCTGGTTTAAAACTTTCAAAAAACTCTATTCCTATCTCTCCGTTCAAAGCAATTTTTATCTCTATATTTAGATTAAAAAAATGACTCTCTAAAGAGAGAGCCAATTCTTTTTCATCCTCAATAATTAATAACCTCTTCATAAGCTAACACCTCTTATATTTTATTAAGGTTATTATATCAAATATTTATCTATTTTTAAAAATACTTTTTAAATCCTAATCTTATTATTACAGATTCTTCTACAGATCTTTTTATACTTTTTGATCCTCCACCTGTTCCACTTCCAGGTCCTGTTCCAGATCCACCTCCGCTACCTGAACCAGAACCGCCTCCATTTCCTCCACCAGAGTTTCCTCCACCAGAACCACTTCCAGGTTTTCCTGTTGATTTACTATTACTATTTCCACCAGATGGTTGCCCATTGTTTGAAACATTTTTATATTGGGCTAAATAAACTACATCAGCTGTTATTGAAAAATCAACCATTGGGTTCCAAATAGCTCTTGTTCCAACCATTGCACCTAATTCATTATGGAATGTTGTTTTATTTTTATTTCCACCTGTTTCAACTTCAGGATTTAAAAATCCCCAAACATAGGGCCTTACTTGTAAAGTCTTTGTTGTATATAAATTATGGTCAACTTTAGCTAAATAAGACCATCTAATATTTTCACCAGCGTATTCTTCTTTTGATTTATTTACAACTCCTAGTGATAATTTTGTCTTATTTACTCTATAACTCAATCCTGTTTCTATTTTATTCACATAATTTTCATTTTGAAATGGCAAGTTAAATGCCTGAGTTATTTGATCTCTTTCATCTCCTTTAACCTTTGCATACCCTACTGCTCCTTTTAAATACCATCCAAATTTATCTGTAAAATCATACGTTGCTTTTGGAATAAATCTTAGTGTTGTTGAATGTTGAACTTTTGTATGTTTAAGCTCATCTTGTCTAACCCCTAGTTTATAGTTCAAGAAAAATTTTCCATTTCTATATACAGATCCTCCATAAAGTTCTACCATTGTTTTATTATATCTTTTTTCTGAACTACTATACTCATGTCTATATGATGTTTTTCCATCTATATAAAAATTTGAATTTTCAAAAGGAAAAAATTCAAATCCTAAATATGGTTCTACTCTATTTTTTTCATCCACTGATCTTTCAAAAATCATTGTATCCATTCCAATTTCTAAAAATCCTGTTGAACCACTATTTTTTAATCTCTCCTCTTCATGAAAACTATATGTATCTACTCCTACTAAGTTTTCTTTAGAATAATCTACTCTGCTTTTTTTGTTATTTCTTCCCATTCCCTCTTGTGAAAAACTTAAAACTGATAATGCTACTGTACCTAAAATTACTAATGTACTTCTTTTCATGTTCTCTCCCCTGAATTTTTTATAAAAAAAAGCTGAGATATTAATCTCAGCTTTGTTAATTAATCAATTACTTTCCTGTTGCGTTATTTACTGCTTCTAAGAATCCCTCAGAAGTATATGTAGCTCCTGCTACTGTATCTACTTGAGATGATTGTGCCTCTATAACCTTCTTTGTTAATTGCTCAATTGCTGGATTTGCAATTCCTGGAGTGTCGCTATTCTCTTTTACTTCAATTGCAACAATTTTGTCTCCATCCATTGTTACTGCCACTTTTATATCATCTGCATATCCTAATCCAGTTCCTTCTTTTACTTCAGCTCCAAAAGCTACTGCTGATAAAACTACCAACATTGACATTATAAATTTTTTCATATAATCCACCCTTCTTAATTAATAATCTTATATGAATTATACTGTATACTACTATTTTATGTCAATAAAAAAATACACTTAATACTAATTTTAATCACTTTTTTCTCATTTTTCACTCAATTTTTAAGCTATAATTTCTTCTACCTTCTCTTCAGGAATTTTATCATACTCTTTCATTGCACTTCTAGCATATTTACCAAGTGATAAAAGTGCTATTAGATTTGGTAAAACCATCATTCCATTAAACATATCAGCTAATTCCCATACTAATTCAACTTTCATCATTGATCCTATAACAATCATTATCATAACTATTGCTCTATATACATTAACTGATTTTTTACTTTTAAAGATATATCTAACATTAGCTTCTCCAAAGAAATACCATCCCACAATTGTAGAAAAAGCAAAGAATAATAAACAGATTGCGATAAACGTATCTCCAAATACTCCTAACGTTGCGCTAAATGCTCCTTGAGTTAATACAATTCCTGCTCCTGATGTCAATGAAATTTTTGATGTTAGAATTACAAGTGCTGTTCCTGTTAATACTACGAAAGTATCTATAAATACAGTTATTACTGCCACAATTCCTTGTTCCCCTGGATGTGATACTTTTGCTATTGCATGAGCATGTGGTGTTGACCCCATTCCAGCTTCATTTGAAAATAACCCTCTTGCAACTCCATATCTTACTGCTTGCTTCACTGTCACTCCCATAGCTCCTCCAAGTGCTGCTTGAGGATTAAACGCTGAATAGAAAATCGATGTTATAGCTGGAATTACTTCTTGATAATTTATTACTATTATTACAATACATGCTGCTATATATAATCCAGCCATGATAGGTACTATTTTCTCAGTAACAGAAGCTATTCTTTTTATTCCTCCAAAGAAAACAAATCCTGCTAAAACAGATACAACAATTCCAACAAGAGCTGGTGAGACACCAAAAGCTTTATTAAAAGCTGCTGATATTGAATTTGCTTGAACTGCATTTCCCATTAACCCCAAAGCTCCTATACAAGCTACTGCAAAGAAATATGATAATCCTTTTGCAATTTTTTTATTTTTAATAGAATTTTCAATATAGTATGCTGGACCCCCTGTTATTTGACCATCTACTCTTCTTTTGAAAACTTGTCCTAATATTGCTTCTACATAAACTGTTGCCATACCAAAGAATGCACTTGCCCACATCCAGAATATTGCTCCAGGTCCTCCTGATGCTATTGCTGTTGCTGCTCCTGCTAAATTTCCTGTTCCAACTTGAGCTGCTACCGCTGTAGCTAAAGCTTGAAATGATGACATACCATTTTTATCTGCTGCTTTTCCATTTAAATTTATTGATCCAGTTACATGCTTTATTCCTTCTCCAAATTTTCTAATCTGAATAAAATTTAACTTTAAAGTAAAATATATTCCTGTTCCCATTAACAAAATAATCAAAAAATTTCCCCATAAAAAACTATTAATACTCATTACGAAATCTTGCATTTTAATTTCCTCCTATTTTTTTAAATGCAAAATTGAATAAAAAAAGAAGGTATTTCAAAAAATACCTTCTGGAATTAAAAAAGAATTATACACAAAAAATAGTTTAATACAAAAAAACTTTTATTGCATAATTCCTCTGTCCTTTTACCTGAGAGTTTAGTCCAAATACAAATTATATTTGGGTTTGCTCCTTCGGTGCTCATAGAGTCTCTCCAGAGGCTCGTCCAGTATAGGTCCTCAAGTTTTTCAACTAACCTGAAAGATTCACTTCTTCGGTGGCCAATTTGGCGCTCTCCCTATACCTTCATCCGATTTTCTATTCAATTTTTTTACTGTTATATGAGATTAATTGTAAAATGAAAAGTTTTTTTTGTCAATAGTTTTTTTGAAATTTTTTATTTTATTTTTTCTAAAAGTAAATATGAAGCTCCTAACATTCCTGCATCATTGCCTCTTTCAGCCATTTTTATTTCAAGAATATCCAAATAATTTTTCATTACTTTTTTTTCTAAACTCTTTTGAAAAATTTCTTTTAAAAAACTACCTTGTTTAGATACTCCACCTCCAACTACAATAAGTGAAGGATTAAATATATAGATTAAAGTTGCTAATCCATCAGTAAAATAATCAGCCCATTCATCAACAATTTCTTTATACTTTATATTATTTTTATGAACTTCATCAAATATTTCTTTTCCATTTAATTTTTTACCAATTTTTTCTTCTGCTAATTTTAAAAGTGCTGTCATTGATGCATAACTTTGATAACACCCTTTGCTTCCACAGCCACATTGGACTCCATTTTTTACAATCTGTATGTGACCAAATTCTGCTGCAACACTACTTTCTCCTCTTAAAAGCTCACCTTTTAAAACTATACCTCCACCTATTCCTGTTCCTATTGTGAGACATAGAAAGTTTTCTTTTCCCTTTGCTGCTCCCATCCACATTTCACCTAATGCAGCACAATTTACATCATTTTCTAAAACTGCTGGAACTTTATATTTTCTCTCTAATATTTCTACCAAATTTGTTCCTATCCATCCTGGAATTAAGTTTGTTCCACCTACAACTTTTCCTATTCTTCCATCTATTTGTCCTGTAGCAGATACACCTATTCCTACAGTTTTTTTATCTTTTAGTTTTTCAACTATTTTAAAAATTTTTTCTAATAATTGCTCTACACCTTTTGAAGCCTCAGTTAGTAAAGAAGAGGAGAATGTAACTTCTCCTCTTAAACTAACTAAGCCATATTTTATCTCTGTTCCTCCAATATCTATGGCTATTATATTCATTGCTTATCTCCTATAAAAAGTTTCTTCCAATCTCTTTTGCTGCTTCAATTTTTTTTGCTGATAATTTTTTCATTGGTAATCTACAATATCCTATTGCATCCACACCTTTTAACTTTAAAATTTCCTTTATTGTTTGATAAAGTCCATTTCCTAAAATTGCTTCGATTATATCATTTAAATAAGTCTGTCTTTCTCTTGCAGTAACTAAATCTCCCGCTTTTGTTGCATCAAAAACTTCTCTAGCTATCTTTCCTGTCACATTATATGTACTTCCTATTGCTCCATCTACACCTAATGCCACTGCTGGTAATAACATCTCATCGAATCCTGCATAGATTAATTTATGAGGGAAAGCTTTTCTAACTCTCTCTAGAAGGTAGAAATCTCCTGCTGTAAATTTAATTCCAATAATTTTATCGTGACAAAGTAACTCTCCAAATTGCTCAACATTCATATTAACTCCAGTTAAAAAAGGAATTGAATAGATTATCATATTGTTGTTAGTTTCATTTACTATTGTCATATAGTAATTTTTAATCTCTTCAAAATCAAATTTATAATAAAATGGTGTTACTGCTGATAATGAATCATATCCTAATTCAGTTGCATATTTCCCTAACTCAACAGCTTCGTATAAATTAATTGATCCTACTTGTGCAATTAATTTTACATCATCTTTAGCCTCATCTTTTACAATTTCAAAAATTCTTTTCTTCATTTCTGTTGAAATCATAAAGTTTTCACCAGTACTTCCACCTACATATAATCCATCCACTTTCATTTCATCAATATTGTATCTTACAATATTTCTTGTTCCTTTTTCATCTAAGTTTCCATTTTCGTCAAAAGAGATTAGTAATGCTGAATAAATACCTTTCATTTTTTCCTCCAAGTTTTTTATTTTAATAAGTTTAAGGCCCACTGATAAATTAGATCCTCTAGTCCGTTAATGTTCTCGTGACCAAAATCTGGATAAATAATATGCTCTTTTTTACTTTTTATATTATTATAAACTGCAAATTGTGTTGATGGTGGGCATACTCTATCCATTAATCCAGTTACCATTGTCACCTCTCCCTTTATATTTTCTACAAAATTTTTTACATCTATATATCCTAGTGTTTCAAAGAACTTGTTTTCATTTTTATGTTGTGGATCATACCATCTAAAAAAATCTCTTAATTCCTGATATGCAAAATCTCCTAAATCTAAATTCCAAACTCTCTTAAAATCTGATAAATATGGATAAATTGCAAATACTTTAAATACCTTATTTTCTAAAGCTGCTGAAACTAAAGAGATTGCTCCACCTTGGGAATAACCTAAAGTTGATATACGTGTTTTATCAATATCTTTCATTTGAAAAATAATATCTAATAACCTCACTGCATCTAAATAAACTTTTCTATAGTAACTTTTTTTAGGTCCCTCTAACAAACCTCGAACTAAATTTCCAGTTCTAAAGTATTCATCGCCACTTTTTCCCATTTGATCTCTACAATCCATAGCAAAATAAGCAATTCCTGATGCTGGGTATACCATTCTTTTAGACCAATCTCCACCATTACCTCCATATCCATGAAATTCTACTAGTGCTGGTACTGGCTTTGATATATTTTTAGGCAATAGCATTTTTACATAAATTTTTTCATTATCAATTCCTTTAAATGTTAAGTCATAACAATCACATAATGGTGTTTGAAACTCTGCAGGAGTAATTACTACCCCTGCTTCAGTTTCTCTCAAATCATCTAATGATTCTTGCCAAAATTCAAACATATTTAAAGGAGTTGGATTGGTTCCTCTATATTTTTTTAATTCATCTAATGGCAAATCAATATTAGGCATACTCTATCAAGCTCCTAATATCAAGTTAGGTACAAATAAAACAATCTGTGGAAATATTGTTAATAAAACTAATGTTAATATTATTGGTATTAATAATGGAATTACTCCTCGGGTTATCGTACTGACAGGTATTTTTCCAACTCTTGAAACAACAAATAAAGCCATTCCCATTGGAGGTGTTAAAATTCCTATCATTAAATTTAAAGTACTTAAAACTCCAAAGAATACTGGATCTATTCCAAATTGAACTACCACTGGTATTAACATTGGAAGAACTAAAACTTGTAAAGCTAACGCTTCTATAAATGTTCCTAAGAAAATTAGTAGTAAATTTATCATTACTAAAACCATCAATGGAGATTTTCCAAATGTTAAAAATACTTCAGCTATTTTCATTGAAATCTGTTCTCTTGCTATAACTTGACCAAAGAAAGTAACTCCCATAATCATTAGAACTGTTACACCACTTATTTTTATAGTTTCTATAACATCTTTTACAAAACCTTTCACAGTCAACTCTTTATATACAAAGAATCCTAATCCCATTGAATAACAAGTTGCTATTACCGCTGCTTCTGTTGGTGTAAAATATCCTGAGAAAATTCCACCTATTATTATAAATGGTGTCAATAATGCCCAAAATGACTCTTTAAAAGATATCCATCTTTCTTGCATCGTTGCTTTAGGAGCTCTTTTGTAGCCTCTTTTTTTACAAATAAAATAGTTCATTATCATAAGAGCAAAAGTTAAAATTATTCCAGGAACAAATCCACCTAAAAATAATCTTGCAATAGATTGATCTGCTATAACTCCATATATAATCATTGTTATACTTGGAGGAACTAGTGGTCCAATTATACATGAGGCTGCTGTTAATCCTCCACATAAATCATCATCGTATCCTTCATCTCTCATTGCTTTTATTTCAAGTTGTCCTAACCCTCCTGCATCAGCTAGAGCAGATCCTGACATTCCTGAAAATATTAAGCTTGCAAATATATTTACATGCCCCATACCACCTGTGTAATGTCCCAATAAAGCCTTAGCAAATCTAAATATTCTCTCTGTTATTCCAGAGCTATTCATTAAGACTCCAGTTAAAACAAAGAATGGAACACTTAATAGACTAAAACTATCTAAACTGTCAACTAAAAGTGAACCTACAAAATAAACTACATTCCAATCTGTAAGTGCAAAGAATAATAATGTGGCAAATACTAATGAGAATCCAACAGGAACCCCAACGAATATTAACCCAAACCACGATAAAAATGTTACTAATGTTAACATTCTTTACTCACCACCTTTTCATCACTTTCAGTCTCTACATGTTTAGGAGAAATAATAAATTTTCCCTCTTTATAGTCTTCTCTAAGAACCTGAAAAAATCGTATTAACATCAATGTTGCTATTAAAGGAAGAGCTACATACATCCAACCTGCAGATATTTTTAATGCAATTAATTGGAATATTTTTTTTCTTAAAAATAATTTATAACCTATTTGAATCATTGCAATTAACGATATAAAAACAACAGACTGAATAAATGTATTAGCTATTTTCAGTCCTTTTCCTGAAAATTTATTATATAGAAAATCTATAAATACATGCTGTCTATATTTTACCCCTATACTAACTCCTAACATTCCTACGTATGTAAATAATAAGATAGCTAACTCTTCACTCCAAACTAGAGGAGAATCAAATATTTGTCTAAAAACAATTTGAGCTACAAGTATTACAAACATCATTATGAAAAGTATAGCTCCTATAATTTCCTCTAAGTTATTCAAAATTCGTTTTATATTCATATCCAACTCCTATACTATCACTCTCTATTTAACTGCTATAATCTCTTCTAATCCTGCTTTACCAACTTTTCCATTATTCTTCATATAAACTTCATAAAATGGTTGCATTGCAGTTCTAAATGGATCTAAATTAGGATTTGTAACTGTAACTCCTTGTTCTTTAAAGAAATCAATTAATCCTGCTTCTTCATCCACAAATAGCTTTGTATGATATTGTGCTGCTAACTCTGATTCTTGTTTTACTAATTCTTGTAAGTTTTTTGGTAATTTTTTCATACTTGAGTTACTAATTAAATATAGTTGATCGTTTAATATATGATTTGTCATTGCTAAATATTTTTGAACTTCGTAGAACTTTTGAGCTCTAATTGCTGATAATGGATTTTCTTGACCATCAACTGAATTTGTTTGCAGTGCTAAATATACTTCTGAAAATGCCATTGGTGTTGGAGATGCTCCTGTATTTTTAGCATATTCTAAGTTTGCGTCAGCTTTAGGAACTCTTAATTTTAATCCCTTCATATCTTCAATCGCATTTATTGGCCTATTTGTTGTTGTTTGTCTCGTACCATTATAAGCTTGAGATAAAATCTCTATGTTTAAGTTATCATTTATTTTCTTTTGTAAATTTTTTCCAAACTCTGTATCAAATGTTGCTTTTTTCATATGATCAAAATCTTGAATTACATATGGTAACGAATAAACTTGAGCTTCTGGAAAAAATATATTAAATCTTCCAATCTCAGCAAATCCCATATCTAAAACTCCTGCTGATAATTGTTCTAACATTGATCTATCGTCTCCAAGTTGAGCTCCTGGATATAATTCTACTACAATTTGACCGTTTGATTTTTCTTTTAAATTATTTGCTAAATATTCCGCTGCTTTGTACTCATTTGAACTTGTGTTTGCTACTAATCCCATTTTTAATTTATAAACCTTTTCGTTTGCCCCAAATGCTACCATCCCAAATACTAACGTTAATCCAGCTACTTTTAACACTCTTTTCATTGAAATTTCCTCCCTTAGAATTTACTTTTAATTTTATATAATAATCTCAAATTTTAATTCAAACTCTCTTTAAAAAGTATATCTATTTTAGTTTGATATTCATGAGATCTTTTTAAACTTGTTTTATATAATGCTTCAAAAATTTTCTTTCCTGCTATGTATCCTTGGTTATAGAAATCTTCTGATACTGTTGCTACAACTTTATCATTTTCAATTAGTCCCCGTATTTTCTCATTAAAACCGTTTGTTACAAACTTATAATTATCTTTCCCTATCTCCCCAAGATATTCGATTACTTCTGGAGCATATCTATTTATATATATTCCTTCTATATCATTTGAAAGGTAATTTAAAATTTGACTTTTATCTTCCAATAATTTTTTTATTTTTATTGGTCCTTGAAACTTTCTATCTAATTCTTTTAATTTTTCTGAAACGCCTTTTAAATATTTTCTTGATGATATCAAATCATCTCCTGCATCTATAACTAATATTTTTTTATCAATTTTAACTATATTTGATAAAACATCTGCTGCTATTCTTCCAGACTTCTCATACTTTGAATCTATATATGTATCTTCTTCAAAAAGCTGTTTTCCTATGGATACAATTTTTAAATCATTTTTTATTGGTTGTAATATTTTAATTATTTTATCTCTATCTAGTGGGATTATTATTAATCCATGAATTCTTTTTTCTACAGATTTTTTTAAAAGTTCAATTTGACCTTCACTATCATTTATATCAACTTCTAGAACTTTGATTTTTATTCCATATGCTTTTACTTCTTCTTGAAAATCTTTCAATCCACTTTTCAATTGCTTAGAATATTCTTCATTAATTGATCTTACTATAATAGCTACTATTGTTTTTTTTTCTTTTATAGCCAACGAACTCCCCAAGTAGTTTTTTTCATACCCCATTTCATTTGCCAACTTTAATATTCTTTCTTTTGTTTCTACCTTTATGTTTTTACTCCCGTTTAAAGCTCTTGCTACTGTTGTTCTTGTTATTCCTAATATTTTAGCTAACTCTGCTTGAGTAACCACTTTACACCTACCTTTGTTCTCGTGAACATGTTCGTTAATAAATTAATATAACATTTTTTGGTATTTGTCAAATATTTTTTTTAATTATTCTTGTAAAAAAGTGTAAAAGCCTTTATAATATTATGATAAAAGAAAGTTTGAAAGGAGAGTTTATGAAAATTATTAGTAAAACTAAACCAAAAGGTACAGAATATAATGAACTAAAAAATATGAAAAAAGCAAAAAGAATTGTTAAAGCTAAAGAAGATAGAAGAAGAGCTGAAAACAAAAGAGTGAATGCTGAAGCTAGAAAAGAAAGAAGAATTGAAGGTGAATTTTACGATAGAGTAAGAGAAGTTGAAATTTTAGGTTTTAACAAAGGTATGCTTTTAGTTCGTATTGGTGACGATGTTGAAAAAAGAGGTCTTACTTATGGAAGAAGAAGCGTTGATCTTAAAGAAAATCTAAGTTTAATTGGAAACTTTCAATTAAAACTTTTTGGTGAAATGGTTGAGTTAAAATATTTAAAAAACTTTGCTCAAATGAAAGATCAAATATCTTGGGCTATTTCAGAAGATTTATAAAAAAAGTGGGAAATATCCCACTTTTTCATATTTTTTGTACTAAAAATTTGTACACTCCATCATTATCATTTGAATCTGTTAAATATTTTGCATCTTTTTTTAAATCTTCTTCTCCATTTTTCATAACAACTCCATATCCAACCATTTCTAGCATTTCTTTGTCATTGTTTGCATCTCCGAAGGCAACACACGTATCTAAAGTTAGATTCTTTAATTGTAAGATTTTTTCTAAACTTTTTCCCTTATTAACTTTTTTATTTAAAATTTCTAAATATCTCTCTTGTGAATATGTTAAATGCACTATATCTCTTAGTTTCTCTTTAATTTCTTTTTCTATTTTTTCTAAATTACATCGTTCATCTATAAATAATGCTTTTGTCATTAATAAACTTGTAAAATTATTAAAGTTTTTTTCAACTGCATCTATTCCTATATTATTTTTGTAATATTCTGTTTGCCAATTTTTTTTATCTTCAACAAACCAATTTTCATCTTGATATAAATTTAAATGAATATTATTTTTTCTAGAAATTTCTATCAATACTTTAACTATATCTTCTGAAAGTGGTTCTTCTAATAAAATACTCTCATTTTTTGTATCTATAACTTTTGCACCATTATAACAAATTACTATAATTGGTAACTCTAATTTTTTTAAAATTTCTTTTGTTGCACTGTACGATCTTCCTGTAACTATAAAAATCTCTACTCCTTTTTTATATAACTCTCTTAGAATAGATATATTTTGATTGCTAATCTCTTTTTTAGAATTTAGTAAAGTTCCATCTAAATCTAATGCTACCGATTTTATCATTTATCCTATACCTCCCATTTTATATAATATATTATAACAAAAAAAGAGGAGAAATTCTCCTCTTTACTTTAATATTCAATATTTTCTAATATATGATTTCCATTTGGGTTAAATTTAAAACCTTTTATATTTTTATTTATTCCTATATTATATGTTTTATAAACTATTGGTATTATCGGATTTTCATCTAAAATAATCTCTTGTATCTCTTCATATTTTTCTTTTCTTTTCTCTTTTACTGGTTCTTTTCTTGCTTCATCTAATAATGTATTTACTCTTTGATTATTATAAAAACTTCTATTTCCAACTCCACCTCTAGAATTGTTATGAAGTAACGGATAATATCCATAATCTGCATCTCCTGTACTTGTATACCAAAGTCCTATTAAAGCATTATGCTTTCCTTGAGCTGTTAATTGTAAAAAAGATGATAATTCCAATGTTTGAATTTTTACATCAATTCCAATCTCTTTTAAATTTGCTTGTATTATTTGAGCCATTTGATATTTACTTGTATCTTCATATATCCATAGTTCTATTTCTATCGGAGTTTTATAGTCCTTCATTATTTTTTTTGCTTTTTCTAAATTATATTTTTTTTCTTCTTTATTTGAATATCCAAAAGTATTTGGAGTTATTATAGAATTGGCCACTTTTGATGTATTTTCAAATATAACTTCATTTATAGAATCTTTATCTATTGCATAACTTATTGCTTGTCTTAGTCTTTTATCATTTAATGGAGCTTTCTCAGTGTTAATAGATAAAAAATCTGTTCCATAAGATAATTTGTTTAATATTTCTAAATCTTTTGAATTTTTAAAAGCTTTTACATCTATAGATGATATATCATATGCTATTTGTATTTCATTTGTTTCTAACGCTATATATCTATTAGGTGCTTCTGGAATCGTTAAAAATTCTAATATATCTATCTTCGGACTTCCCTTGAAGTAATTATCATTTTTTTCTAAAATTACTTTTTGTCCAGTTCCCCATTCTAAAAGTTTAAATGCTCCTGTTCCAACTAGTTTTTTATTCTTATCCTCTTTGACTATTGCCATAGATGAATGAGTTAAATTATGTAATAATATGTCCACATTTGTTGTACATATTATTCTTAATTTATATTTATCTATAACTTCTAGTTTTTCAATAGGATCGACCAATACCTTAGTAACAGGTATACTCTTATTTCTTTCTAAACTCTTTTTTACAATTTCAGAGTTTAATTCTTCACCATCTTGAAATAAAATACCTCTTTTTAAATCCATTTCTATTGTATTATTTTTTATTGAATAATTTTCTATTAATTCACCTTTTACTTCATTTTCATTATCAAGAATAAATAAATTATTGTAAATTTGCTTAGTTATAGCTAAGGTAGAACTATCTGTATGTTTATGTGGATCATATGATCTCCCACTATAACCTAACCCTATTTTCACAATTTTTTTTTCTGGATTTCCCAATACTGTATTTAATAACAAAATAAATATAGTACATATTTTTAAAAAACTTTTCATTTTATCCCCCTTCTATTTATGCTATACTTTTATCAGTATGACATATTTATTTATTTTTTTCAAAATAATATCTCAAATTGTATTACTACACTTTAGGAGGCTCAATGAATATTCTTTTTAAAAACTTTAAAGTTGAAAATGAAAATTTTATATATATTCCTCTTTATATCTTTTTAAAAGATAAGATTGAAAAAAGAGAAATTTCCTATAAACTTCCCTCAATTAGAAAAGTAGCTAATTTTTTAAATATTAGTTCTAATACTGTCGCAAAATCTTATTTAGAATTAGAAAAAATTAACTATGTAAAAACTATTAAAGGAAGTGGTGTTTTTATTAATAAAAATATTTTTTCTGAAAAAAACATCTCTTCTTTAAATTTAGAAAATGATGATAATTTTAGTATAATAAAAACTTTAAAAATTGATTTTATAAATTCTACACCTAATTATAGTTATCTTCCAGTTAACGATATTAAATATGCTATTAACTATATCTTGGATAGAGATCAAGAACTTGCATTAATTAATGAGGGACCTTTTGGAAGTTTTGAACTACGGGAATCCATCAAAAATTCTTTAATTAACCTAGAAATTATGTGTAATACCGAAAATATTCATATACTTTCAGGAGCACAACAAGGAATAGATTTAATTTCTAAAACTTTAGGTTTTTCTAAGGCTCATATAGCCATTGAAAACCCAACTTACTTAGGTGCTTTAAAGTCTTTTAAAAATCAAGATTTTATTATACATCCTATTGATGTCGAAAACGATGGTCTTAATATTTCTCAATTAAAACAATTACTTTTAGAAACTAAAATAAAATTTATTTATCTTATGGCCAATTTTCAAACACCTACTGGTGTTAATATTTCTCAAAAAAAAAGATTACAACTTTTAGAACTTTCAAAGGAATTTGACTTTTATATAATTGAAGATGATTCTGCCTCTGATTTATATTATTCCGATAGGGCACCTATACCTTTAAAAGTATTAGATGTAGATGATCGTGTTATTTACATTAAAAGTTTTTCTAAAATATTTATGCCTGGATTTAGATTAGGATTTATTCTCGTTCCTCAAAAACTTTTAACACCTTTTTTAAACAACAAAATACTATCTGATTCTAGTACCTCTACTTTATATCAAAAATCATTTGCTCTTCTTTTAGAAAAAGGATTAATTGAAAAACACATGAGTCTTTGTCGAAAAAATTTCAAATTTATCCAAGATTCTATTGTAGAAGAACTCAAAAAAATTCCCAATATTAGTTTTATAATTCCGTCCGGTGGTTGCTCTATTTGGATAAAATTACCAAAACATATTTCTTCTCTAAGCGTTTATAATAAATTATTAATTAATAATGTTGGAATAGTTCCTGGTAGTAATTATGGTTTTGATAATTTCATAAAATTAAATTTTTCAAGAATTAATGAAAAAGATATAAATTCTGGAATTTCTCTTCTAAAAGAAACTATTGAATTTTTTATAAATTTAGATATATAAAAAACATCAAAGGTAATTTTATTTTATTACCTTTGATGTTTTTTTATTTCTTTATTAAATTTTTATACATTGTTATTGCATAGTGTGTTTTGAAATCATTTGTTATATTTTCTACTTTTTCAAGATTTTCCCAAACCACTTCTAAATCTTCACCTTCATCTAATTGTTTTTCATAAGTTTTTTCTTTTTCTGTTTTTAGCTTTAATATATATACATATAACTCTTCAGAAGTGTATCCTGGAGAAAGAATTAATGGAATTTTAGGAGCATATATAACTTCGAAACTTTCAAACATATATCCTGTTTCTTCTCTAACTTCTCTTGCTAAAGTTTCTATTGGATTTTCGTTGTTTTCAATTATTCCTGCTGGTATTTCTAAAAGTTTACTAGAAACTCCTGGTCTATATTGTTCTACTAATAAAACTTTATCCTCTTTAAAATTCAAAATTAAAGCTGCAATAGCATTAGGTTTATCTAAAAACTCTAATTGAATATCTCTTGTTGGATGCTTCTCTATTTTCACTTTTAAAAATCTTAAATCGTTTATTTTCATATTACTCTCCTATAATTCTAGCAAACTCTTTTGGAGTTGGTGATACAAAACTCATCTCTTTGTTTGTTACAGGATGCTTTATTTTTAATGTATACGCATGTAGTCCTAGTCTTTTTAGAATGTTTGTTTGTGCTCCATACTTTTTATCACCAACTACCGGGTGACCTATATCACTCATATGCACTCTGATTTGATTTTTTCTTCCAGTTTCTAAAGAAGCTTTTAAATATGTATATTTCCCTTTTACTTTTTCAACTTTATAATTTGTAATCGCTAATTTTCCACCAGTTTTATCATCTTTTACTGAATAAGTTACAAAGGCTTTATTGTCTTTTAGGTATGATTTAATTTGTCCTTTTTTCTCTTTAACAACACCTTCAACTATAACTGCATACTCTCTTTCTAAAACAAGAGTATCCCAATTATCTTGAAGTTCTGTTTTAATTTTTTCTGATTTAGCAAAAATCATTACACCTGATGTATCTTTGTCTAATCTATGAACAATAAATATTCTTTCCTTCTTATCCTTTGATTTCATATAATCCATTAAAAGTTTATATGCAGTTCTTTCATTACTTTTTTTATCTGTTGATATTGATAATAATCCTTCTTCTTTTTCTATTACAACTATATCATTATCTTCAAATAAAATTTTTATTCCTTTTGGTGTTTTATCGTTTCTATTTTTATTCCAATTTATTGTAACTTCGTCTCCAGGACTTAAAATTAAATTAAATTGTCTTTCTATTTTTCCATTTACTCCAACTTGTTCTTTTGATAAAAGTGTTTTTATATTATTTTTACTTTGTTTTGATAAATTATCTATTAAAAAATTCATCAATTCACTTTTTTCAGTTACTTTAAATTTCATTATAATTACCTCTTTTTTTATTTCTATTATAACATATGTTTAATTTTATTGCGACAATTTGTCGTGTTTTAATTTTATTGCGACAATTTGTCGTGTTTTAATTTT
>ERZ772855.1978-NODE-1978-length-18361-cov-25.737190_pt1 | contig 18361 bp, 26 predicted proteins | sample MGYA00511900_ERZ772855 | MGnify/ENA primary metagenome ERZ772855 (study PRJEB29015, sample SAMEA2737701) | human gut metagenome | biome: human gut; feature: human-associated habitat; material: faeces | place: China | collected 2012 ...
TGTGAAATGAACTTTTCATTTTGAAACGCGCGAACATTTCGATTTGCGGATTATAGACACACCTCAAGACGCCACCATCGCAAAGGGTAAACGTGTGGATCACGATTCATTGCCCGAAGAGATCCGCCAGCTCTGGGAGGACAATAAGGATATCTACTTCCGCCTGAAGCAGACTTTTGAAACATTGAAAACCATGAGGGATGCTCTTCCATGCGACAGGTACGAATACCTGAAGCAACTGGAAGAGCTGGATGCCAGATATCGGGATAACATGAGCAAGTACGACCATTTCAATCCGGACAATCAGGGTGCTAGCGGTGCAGAGGGTGAATCACCTGAAGACCCCGCTGAAATGGCCAAAAAAGTCAGTGCAGCCCGCGGTTATCTGTCAGACAATAAAAAGAAACTGACAGAGCTGAAAGAATCCGGAGATCAGGAGAAATACGAAAAGCTGCTGGCTAAGGTACAGCAGAGATACGACTTCCTTATCTCCACCGGAAACAACGTAGGGGAAGACCAGGTGAATGCCTTACGTGAATTAGGGTTAAAAGCATGAAACATGTAAACCGATTGCTGAAGCCGTTATCCGATGTGCCGTTACAGGCGTACCTGGATAACCGGCTTCAGCTTTTTGATGTACTCGAATACATCCTGTCACAAACCGGACCGGCTAAGGTCTATGTATCGACCTTTTCTACGTCCGAAGAGTTTTTGCACAGGTTATTTTCACTACGCAAACGAAAGATGATTATTCATTCCGTCCTGCTGGCCGATCTGAAAGCAGCCAAGAAAACTGTTAACTTGTACACTTTTATGTCTTCCGTGTTTGATGATGTGTACCTTACGGAAAATCATTCCAAGGTGCTGCTTATCGAGAATGACCGTTGGATGGTTACAGTTGTTACCAGTCAGAACCAGACACGGGGAAACCGGACCGAATGTGCGATGGTTACGACGCAACCTGACATCTTCCTTACCTTACGAGACCAGTTTTCCGAAATTATTAATACCCGTAGCATACACCTTAATGGAATTCACTTCAGCACAGATTGACAGAATCAAGAAACTTGCCACGATGCTCACCCCAGTATCAGACATTGCAGTTCTGATGGATGTAGACGAACGCCGTCTGCGAGAAATCATTTCCGACAAGTCCCATCCTGCCAGCATAGCCTACCGCAAAGGCAAAGCTGAGCGGGCATTGCAGATCCGGCAAAACGAGCTGGAGCTGGCCGAAGCCGGAAGTCCGCTGGCGGTGCAGCTTGTGGGTTCCTACATCCGTGACATGGATTCTGACGAAGATTTATAACTATGCCATTACCTGCGACTATTGATATTGCAAAAGAAAATCTTTTTGCCTCGGTTGACGAGATGAAAGAGCGTAACATACCCGAAGTCATTCAGCAACGCCTGCTCCGGCTTCGGGATATGTATAATTACTGGCTTCAGTACCCACGTATACGGGAGCAGGAAATCGTATTGGAGCTTCAGAAACGATACCAGATTCAGAAGTCGGCAGCTTATGAGGATATACGTATTATCAAGTATCTGTTGGGAGATCTTAACAAAGCTACAAAAGATTATCACCGCTATCGTTTTATTCAACGAAACGAAGAAAGCTATGGGATGGCTAAACGTATGAAGGATGCCAGGGCAATGGCTGCCTGTGACAACTATTACGCCAAATATATGCAACTCGACAAAGAGGATGCCAAAGATATGGGTTACGACAAGATTGTGATTCAGCCGTTCCAACCTGACAGCGATCCGACAATTTTGGGTATCAAACCTATACCCAACATCAGGCAGCGTATTGCAGATAAGATCAAGCAGTATATGAACGATGATGTTCAGGACATCCAGTTCGAGGATGCTGACTTCAACGAAGACGACATCTTCAATCCTAAAAAGTTACAGGAGGAACCGAAACCATGAGAGAATATTTTCACGAAACCCAGCAGCAGGTTCTTTACACTCCTGCTAAAGATATAGTTCTTTGTGCTGGGCGTGGTTGGGGCAAAGGTCCGATTCATGCCGCAATCAACTTGCGTAACATGCAGCGTATGCCCGGAAGCATCACTGGCTTTGTGGCGGCCAACTGTAAACGTGCCCTCACCAATACCATCCCGTCTATGCTGATCCACTGGCAGCGATGGGGATTCAAGCGTGATGTCCACTGGACAATCGGCAAGAAGCCGCCGAAGTCGTGGGGGTGGGGTGAGCCTATCTTCCAGCCAGACAACTGGGAGAATGTTATTTCATTTTATAACGGATCCATCGGCTACATTATCAGTCAGGACCGTTCCGGAACATCCAATTCTTTTTCTCTTGACTACCTCGACATCGACGAAGCGAAGTACATCGACTTCGAGCAGCTGAAAGACGAAACCCTTCCAGCGAACCGAGGTAACAAACAATACTTCGGTCATCACTACTTTCATCATGGCATGCTGATTACTTCCGATATGCCGGTGACAAAGAAAGGTTCCTGGTTCCTGGACTATGAAAAGAAATGCGATCCGGAACTGATTGAAGTCATCCAGGCGACAGTGCATGAGATTTGGCGAACAAAGAAACGAATCCGTGACCTTCAGGCTAAATCTGAACCTGTACCTTTGTATCTGAAAGACTATCTGCGCACCCTGAACCGTGATGTATGCCGCATGGGTTCTGTTGCCGTTTTATATCGTGAGTTTTCCACAATCGAGAATATGCAGTTGCTGGGCGAAGCATTCATCAACCAGATGAAGCGTGATCTTCCTCCGCTTACCTTTCAAACAGCTATCCTGTGTAGGCGTATCGGCATCAGCAAGGACGGGTTTTATTCCAGCATGACAGAAGGACACAAGTACAACGTTACAGACTTTAGTTACCTGGACAGTCTGGAATATCAGTTCGACAAAATCAAGGAGCCTTCCTGTCTGATGGATGCTGATCTCGATAGAGATAAACCTATCTGCATTGCCTTCGACTTTAATGCAAACATCAACTGGTTAGTAGCCGGGCAGCCTGATAGAAATAAACTGAAGGTTCTAAAATCCTTTTGGGTAAAGTATGAACGTAAGCTCGAAGCTTTGATTGATGACTTCTGCAAGTATTACCGGCACCAGCGACGCAAGGAAGTGATATTCTATTACGACAGTACGGTCCTGGGCTCAAACTATGCAGTCAATGACGAAGACTTTCATTACGTCGTCGAGCGTGCTTTCAAGGATAGAGGTTGGGAGGTGCGTTCTGTCTATATCGGTAACCCGATGAAGCATATTGAAAAGTGGCTGCTCATTAATCGTATGTTTGCGGGGAAGGCAAAGCTCATCCCTCTCTTTAATGAACAGAACAACGAAGATCTGCTTATTTCTGTCCAGACAGCTGGTGTGTATAATGGTGGTAAAGACAAGCGAGGTGAAAAGCTGGCAGAAACAGAAGAAGACCAGCTTCAGGCTAGAACCGACGGTTCGGATGCTTTCGATACGTTGTGTATCGGTTGTGAGCGCTTTCCTCAAATGACCGACGATATCTTCGTGACATCATCAATGTAAGTTTCAATAGCTAATTAGTTTTATATTAAGGTGTAGCCCTGGTGACCGTGTGAATGGTTGTCGGGGTTGTTTTTTATGCGTGCGATAGCGTGTACCGTGCGTGTAGACGTTTGTGCCGTTACATATTCCGCTTTTATCAAAGGTGCTAATTAGGTTTATGGCGTAGGGCGGTGGGGGGTCGGAAAACCGACGTCCGCATAAAATGCGGTGTTTTGAGGGGGTAATCGATTGATTGTGTGCTGTTTTTGTATCAGATAAGCGGAAAATCAGAATAAATCCGCCTGTTTAAGCCTGTTTTTGCTTGCTAATTTACTGCTACACAATCTGCTGGCGCCCGAGAAATTCCCAAAATTTATCGGGTAGAAAGGTAGAAAGACACTCGATAGTCTTTCTGGCTGGCGATGGCGTTCACGCAGCGGCCCACCCACCCCGTTGCTCTCCCTACCAGTGGTATAGCTAAAGCTATGTATTGTTTGACTGCTCTTCTTTGTCTGCTCTTCGCCAATAATTCGGTATCACTTCCGCTATGGTTTATGCCTTTTGTACCTGCAAAGGTAAATGTTCCGCTTCGTATGCCAAGTTCAGGCGCTGTTCCCGAAAAAATCTCCACCCTCACAGGACTCAGGTAGTATTCAAGGCTATGCTTTTCGTGAAAACTTGTCTTTATACGCTTCGGAACACCTTTGCTGGCAGGTGTAAAAGGCGAAAACAAACCGTAGCGACAGCGAACGGAATAAAAAAAACTCAGAGCAGGAAGAGCAGAAAAAAAGGCTCAACTCCCGAGCTCGGCACCAGAATAAATTTTAAGACCATGAAAACCTTTACCGAATCCATGCTAAACCAGTGCAGAAAGTACATGTTCAATTTCTTTGACTATCTGCCGACAAAGTACAAAGCCAGTTCAAGAGATTGGCAGGTGAGAAACTTTGTATGGGCTTTCAAGGATGGGAAATGTGCCGTTTCAGCCGCCCAGCTTGTCGCCAAGAAAATCCGTGAGCAGTACGGTAACGAAGCGAGTGACATCGTGTTTGCTTGCATTCCTGCCAGTAGCCAGAGAAAAAATGAAATCCGCTACAAGCAGTTTTCAGAGGAAGTTGCAAGGTTATCAGGTGCAGTCAGTGCATACGACCATATCACGGTAGAAGGTGAACGGCTGGCAATTCATGAGAGCAAATCAGAAAAGCATGTCAATAATGTACAGATAGTCAATTTCGACAAGGAATTTTTTAAGGGAAAGAAAGTTCTAGTTTTTGACGATGTAATTACTCGAGGTTATTCTTACGCTCGTTTTGCTTGTCATCTTGAAACGCTGGGAGCTTCGGTTTTGGGAGGTATGTTTTTAGCAAGAACCTTATTCGTATAACAATTTAATAACCAACATTATGAAAGATTTATTTGAACTTTGTGGAGAGTGCAGACATTTGTCAGATAGTGAAGTAGTCTATCAGTTGACGAACAACAGAGAAACCAGTAAACGAGTTAATGAGATGTTATTGCGTGGCGACAATGTGTCGATAGAAGATGTTTGCCAGCTTTTGACACCGGCACGCAGGGACATGGCTCTCGCCGTGATTGAACTTTACAAACGTATCACAGAACGTAGGAGCAGCAGGGTAATAATCCGGCATAGTGAGGACATTTATAACCTGATGAAACCCTATATGGAAGATTTGGAAGTAGAGGAATGTTGGGCAATTTACTTGAACCAGTCTAACCGTGTTGTTAGAAAACAACGTATCTCTGTAGGAGGCATAACCAGCACACAAGTAGATATAAGAGTCATTTTGCGTGAAGCTCTGAAATGTAACGCTACGTCAATGATACTTTGCCACAATCACCCGTCAGGAAACAGCCGACCCAGTAATGACGATAACCGCCTGACTGAATGTTTAAAAAATGCAGGAAATACTATGAATATAAAACTCTTAGACCATGTCGTTTATGGTGATAAAGAATACTTTAGCTATGAGGATGAAGGACGTTTATAAGGGCTGTAAATGGCTGTAGCAGCGTTTTTGGGAGGTGGGTAGCGTAACAGCCGCCCGCCGCCCGATTTTACCGCTTTGTCACTTCGTTGGCAGAAAAATCGGGCGGCGGGGAATAAGGTATTTGTTTTTTAACGCCTAAAATCGGCGAAAATGGATTGGATTTTTTTTCTAAAAGGTAGAAAATTTTCTATCAATTCTTTGGAAATGGTAGAATAATTACTACCTTTGCATTGCTGAACCAAAACAGAAAGGAGGAACAATGATAAAAAGTTCAGAATTTCATCGCCAACTGATTAAACGCGGAAAGAGGCGTGGATGGCATTGGGTGCAAGGAGAAGGTGACGGAAGTCATCGGATTTATGAAGACAAAAATGGGATCCGATATCCGGTCCCGTATCATGGAAGCAAAGAAATAGGCGAAGGCCTGAGGAAAAAAATCATTAAGGATATGGAGCTTGAATAAGCTCCTTCCTTAATGTTAAAATATAAGCTAAATAGAGCTTAAAACATAAAACCTAAATGGCTATGTTTACTATTAATGTTACAATCGAAAAAGGCGCTGATTTATTTAGTGCCTGGGCTGAAAACATCCCTGGAATTTATGGTGAGGGTGAATCAGTTAAAGAAGTGAAGGAAGATATTCTTAAATCAATTTCTTTGTTTAAAGAATATAATGATGAAAAGAATATTCCTGAAGAACTCAAAGGTGACTATGAAATCGAATGGCATTTTGATGTACAGTCATTTTTACAGTATTATAACGGCATATTTACAAAAGCTGCTTTAGAGAGAATTACCGGTATTAATCAAAAACAATTAGGACATTATGCTTCTGGTTTGAAAAAACCGCGTAAGGCACAAGTTGAAAAAATTGAAACAGCCTTACATAATTTTTTTGATGATATGCGTATGGTACATCTGGTATAAATTGTTTTTAATCACTGTTTAATTCAACACTTTACTTTGACTGAAAAATAGGAGGAGCCTCTTTAGCAGGCTCCTTTTTTTATCCATTTCTTTGCTTGATTCTGAATATTTTGTAAGTTTGTGACTATTAAAATAATAATAAAAATTATAATGCCATGCCGAGAAATAATCAAGAAGCAGAATTAAACAAAATAAAAATTCCTGCCTACATTTCAGAGCCTGTAACAAGCCCTGTAGAAGTTGTTCATACTTATGCAGAAATGGTAACAAATATGGTTCATATAATAGACTCATATAATAATAGGGATAACGAACATAAGATAGGGTCGAAACTACGTGGGAAAAGTATAACTAAACAAATACACCACATTGATTTTGATGTATATCAGGATGGGGATATTCCTGTAATCTTACTAAGAATATCAGAGAAGAAGAAGGGATTTACAGACTTAGCACTGGAAGCAGCTGAAAGAGAAAATCCATCTATCATTTCTCAAGAAGATGCTTTGGCCACACAGTATAATTGTGCTGTTTTATATCCCAATATTGATAATCGAGGAGAAGAAATATCAAATAACTGGATTACATTTGTATATGTAGATCCTGGCAAGACAGACAAGGATGTTATTAGTACTGTTAAAACGACACTACAGAGAGTATTGAAATTAAAAATTAAGAATGTCAAATCTAATGCCGCAAATGAGATGATTCAACGGGAAGGCTTGATTTCATGTCTAAAGGTTCAATATGTTGTAGTCTCAAACAATGAGAATGAAAATCTGGATATAAGAGGACAACAAGTCCGGGCAACTGTAAAAAAAATAAAGAATTTTGAATATCAAGACATACCATCAGAAGATGTGGAAAGATTCGTTAATAGACAGAATGAATGTCAATATTCAGAACGAAAAATATCTGTATCACTTGCAGAAAATCAAGAATTGAAGTATATTCACAAAATTAATGAAGAGCAAGTTATAGCAGATGCTATTGAACAAGTTTATAATTATGAAACTGATATGTTGGCAAGAGATTTTCCTCGAATGTATAATTCTGATTTTATTTTAGAAAAAGTTCGGGGGGCTGCTCGTCAATTCTTTAGTAATGAATGAACTTATTATCATATTATTAAAAAACATTGGTTCCTTTTCAATAACAATGTTTGGGGTGGAGATAACTATTTTTACAGTCATCTACTCTTTTATTGTTTCCAAACGGTCTTACTACAAAGCAATAAGTCACGATGCAAAAATTCAACAAAGCCCATCAACATATTTATATACTGAAATTAAATTTGCAGTTAAATACATGAAAAGCTTAAAGAAGCTGAATCTATTTGTTCTGGCTTTGGCTACTGTTTCATTGATATTGTATGGATGGTCTTTGCTTATCTCTCCTATTCCAGATGAGAATTCGGATATTTTACTTTCACACAAAATATTAGGTTATTTTTCTGTTTTCTACATTATTGCAACATTAATACTACTTATCATTTACATTATTAAATATTTTAAGGAAGTTAAATTATAAAAGAACTGTATATAATGAAAATTAATATTCAAAATGACAAATATGAAATAATAAATGCAGGTAACATTATATTACCTAAAAACGATTATATAGAATTCAATTTTGAAAATTTGAATTTTAGAGTAATTTGCAAAGAAGAAAAAAAAGAAGATGGAACTCCTTCAGACTCTAGATATCAGACTCGTTTAGTTAAAGATGATAGCGGAAATATACTTTATATGGAATTAAGTATATACAATATTACTGGCAATATTTTTTCCGCAACAGAAGATATGATAGAGTTAGGCTTTTTAAGTAATCATTCATTGAGACTAAATTTTGCAATAAATGAAATAAGCAACGGCACTTACCTATTTGTATATACTTGGTATTTGTTTAAAGAAATAGAAGGAGAGAAAAATGAAAGAAAATAATAATTATGTAGATATACCAGATAATTCTTATAGAAACTTAAATTTACCAGCAAAGCTTCTTCATGAGCAGATGATAAAAAGAGAGGAGCATAAGTTTGCTTTGGATAAGTTCGACAAAGAAAATGCTCATCAGAAGGATCTTCTCAATAAGAAGTTAGGACGTGTAGGATTATTTTTTGGTGATTCAAAAAATTCGGCTAAAAATATTACTGCAGTTATAGTGTTATCTTTAATTATTGGCGGTAGTATAGTATCAGCCGTCATTTATTGGATAAAAAATGATGATGAATTATTATCACAAATATGGTCAGGTATATTCCCTATTATAACACTATCTTTAGGATATCTTTTTGGCAAATCAGGATATAATGAAAATAATACTGAAGGATAATTATTGATTTTAAATTATAAAACTAAAAGTCAACTTTATGATTCGAATAAATCGTTATGGTTTGGATAATATTCATTGCAGCACTGGTTGGACTTGTATTTATATCATATCTTAAGAAAATAGAAAGAAGTTCATTCTCAAATATAGATAGTAAAAAAAGTACCACGAATGATTATAGAAGTAACTCCCAATTATCTGATTATACCTCTAATACGCACACACATATTCCAACACCTTCCACTGCAAAAAAAGTAAATTTTGCTGTGAAGGGTACATCCTATCGCTCTCAAGCTAATATTAATGCTGCAAAAAATGTTCAAGTAGGCGATGAACTGACTTTAATCCATGAGCCAAACAATAACCATGACACATTTGCTATGATGGTATTAACTTCGGATGGACATCATATTGGTTATGTAGAGAAAAAGTATTCTATGTGCTTCTTTGTATATAAGGACAAAATATATAAATGTATTGTATCTAAAGTAACTAATGACGATATACCGTTTATATATGCAAATGCTTTTCTGCCTTTTGATGCACGTATTCCCGACGATACTACAAACAATAATAAAACAAATGAAAGTAATAGTAGTTTTTCTTTAAATGCTCTTGCCGATGAAGACGAGAATCTAAAATTGAATATTAAGGTTTATCATGATAGTAATATTATAATATCCCCTTTACGGGTTCGTTATTTTAGAAAATATCATGAACAGGATGGGGCTGTTTCTCATATACCTAAGGGAGAAGAAGAAAATTATTTTAGAAAGTATTCCATCGGTATAAAAAATGAAGTTTTAATGAAAATAGAATTTTTCAGCGAAGCGGAATTAAATACTCTAAAAAATAAAGTCGAAGAAAAGTTTCTACAGTGGGCAAAAAAAGTAGAAAAGACCAGTAATAATGGATACCCATCTGAAGAACAAAAACTTATAAATGCAGCCAGGACCTTTATTTCTTCCAACAAGAAAAAGATGATAGAGTTAGATCCTGATAGTGAAGAGTATCGTATAATTCGTGACAAGATTCAAACTAAATATGATTTCTTAAAAAGTAAAGGCTCAGTATTTAAGGAAAAATACCTAAAAGAACTGGAGAACCTTGGTGTTATTATATAGTAAAAGTGCATCCAACCTCAAGCATCAGTTCATTCTTCTTTAAATAAACTGACATTCCATGCAAAACTCCTTGTCATTCGATTTGGAACGACAAGGAGTTTTTCTTGCTATAATTTTTGTTATTCCAAAATAAATCCTCATATTTGCAATGCTGTACATTTGAATCAGGCGAGATGGCTCGCCAAATAACTTTGCTGCGGGCATTTTTTATGTCCAAGGCATAGCCTATTATATCTTATAGTTCCGTCCCGTGTGGAGTCTTAATGGACCCACGGCCTGATTCAGGTGTACAGCAGCGGGGAGCGGAACTTTTTTTGTTTCCTCTCCGTTCTTTAACCAACATATTATTTCATTTTAAACTGCTGTACAAAAATGAAAAATCAAATTGCATTGCCTGTTCGCCAGGCAAGAGAAAGCCGTATATCGTTATGGCTGGATCGTGAAAATTGTATCTTTTCCGCTCTTATGGAAGAGAGAGTATCAAACCGTCAGGCTGTGCTTGTTTCTCAGGTACTTGCTTCTTTCAGCATTCTCAGCTGTTCCTTCTTTATTCATTGGCTGGCTGCCGTTGCTTGCCTGTGCTGGTTTACCTGTTCCGTTCTGCTTTGCAAGAAAGGAGGTTTGCGATGACCGATTACACGCCACAACCCGCAACGTTTCGCGTAGACAAATATCAGGCATACGAGGATGGTAAAGTTCTGTTTGAACAATACACTATTCTCATGTATGGAAGTGATAAATTATGCTGTACACGTCCGGAGATGGAGCAGCTCAGTGAATTGATTCAAACCGCATTGAATGATAGAAAGGAGGCAGATCATGGCAAATAACAAAGTAGAGTTTGACAAATATATCCTTTATCGTTACTTCCAGGAATATCTTCCTGCCGATAAAGTAACAGATGATGTAATCTATAAAACTTCACAGCAGATCCAGGATGAACTGTCTGATATGGCAGAGATCAGCATTAACGATATCGCCAGGACAATGGTGGATTTGGGCTATGAGCTTGTCATTTCCCCCGATGGCCGTCCGGCGTGGATTATGCAGCGCAAGTAATTGTATGCTTTTTTAATGATTGTAACCCATTTTTTCATTCAATAAAAAGGTGTGGCGTCGTGACGATGCTGCACCTTTTGTCTTTTTACTCATTTTCTGTACCTGGTATCTTTGAGGAAAACAAAGATTTATGCTTTCTATCATACAGGATATTCCGGATTTTGTTCTCTCGTCACAACTTGATATTGTGATAGAGGCAGATAAACAGGTGACCTTTTCTCTTTATAAAGCGGGAAACGTTATTCTGTAAGAAACATATACTCCGGATTCAAATAACCAGATACATATTCTTGATCTGTTCTCATTGCTGGAGCCGTACTTGCTTGAAGCTCCATTATGCGATTTCTCATATACATGTAGTGCGTCCGAAGAAGCTTCTGTCAGCAAGACATTTATAGTGCTGTTATCTCAATATCTGATACATGGTACTGCTACCGATTTTGTAACCAATTATTTTCTTACAGCCCTTGCCGGATGCGATAAGGTTACTTCGTTTGGTCGTTCCGAGGTATTATATCTGACTACAGGTCACTTGGCTACAGGAGGAACTACTATTGCGGTAATGGTAGAATGTGTCTTTGTTGATGACCAGAATAATGTATTAAAAACTACTCGTCCCTTGGGGATTGCAACCGATTACAGGATTAATTCGATAGATGCATCTCCTTCACGCTTTACCTTGTCAGGCTATAAGCTGCTTCGGTATACAGTTACGGCTGGTTCCAGAAGACAGGTTTATAGGGTTGATCATGATGAACCAGACTCAGTTGGTATTAGGTTCCGTAATTCATTTGGGTGTATGGAAACCTTTTATTTTATAGGCACAGACAAGATTGAACCTGAACTGACTCGCAGTGCTGCATACTTCAATGGTATTTACAAGACATATTATATCGATGAGCAGCGCAAACATACACTTTCTACCGGTTATATTCCTGAATCTATGTATATGCTGGTAGATGATGTAGCACGGTCGCAGGAAGTTTATCTTATAGACGGATCAGAAGATATTCCGATTACGATTGTAGACAGCGATACACAGCGCGATACTTCAGATGATGGGCTGTTCTCGTTTTCCATTACTTATATTTTTTCTTCTCGTTGTCAGAATCGTTTAAAACTGTTGCCTGAGATTTTTGATGATTCCTTCGATGACACATACAATTAGAGCCTATGAACGTAATACATATCAAAGACGCTTTGAGGTTGCTCGAATCCGGGCAGCCCTGTAATCTGAAACTGTGGAAACTTAGCACAGGCGATATTCTGGAATATCGTGGTGCGGTGTGTGTCGGTTCGCACTGGCGACGGGGTATTCACCGTGTCCGTCTTCCGGCATCCGGATTAATTCGGGCTTTCCGCGACATATCTCTTTTCGAAATAAACAACATGACAATTTATCTCTAATATGGACAAAATAATTCTACAATACGATGACAACTTCATGGCAGGTGAAATATTCAACATAGAGTTTTCCAACGTAGCCACTGAAATGGCTTCTGTTACGGATAGCAGCCTGGTATTTGATGAAGATGCGGATATTCAGACAACGCCTGTTCCAGGGCGGAACGGCATGGCTTATGTCAATTTCGGTTCTGATAATCAGCTTCCGTTTGAGATTATCAAAATGATTGGCGTTGATGAAGTGATGAGTCAGAACAAATTGTTCAATGTCATAACCTGTTACGGAGCCGGACTGAAGTATATGGATGTTGATACCAGACAGCCGACAACACATCCTGAAATTAAAAGCTGGATGCGACGCAATAGTCTTCCGGTGTTTCAGCTCGAGCAGGCCACAGATATGAAGTATTTCTTTTTCTGTGTGTCGGTCATTATTCTTTCTCAAGATGGGCAGAGGATTAATCGTCTGGTACATAAGGAGGCTTGCTACTGTCGTTTTGAAAAAGCCAGAAATGGCAAGATAAACCATGTGGTTTATGCCAATTTCCGTAATAATGCTTCACTCCGTCCGGAGGATTACGAAGTCATCCGTCTGCTTGATCCGCGTGACCCGATTGGTGAATTGATGGTTTTAATGGGGCGTGAACCGGGGCGTGATGGTAAGGTTAAAGTAAGAACCAGTGAACGTAAGTTTGCCATTCTTGTACGGTTCCCGACACCTGGCTTCCAGTATTATCCGATACCGTATTATACCAGTATTTTCCGGGGCGACTGTTACGATATCAAGCGATTGATCGGGAAAGGCAAGAAGGCTAAGCTCCGCAACCATGCCAGCGTAAAATATCAGGTCGAGGTTCACAAGGATTACTGGAGTAATATCTGTGCAGAAGATCATATCACCGATCCGCTGAAGAAGATGGAACGAATCAAAAAGGAGAAGGAAAACATCAAGAACTTTGTTTCTGGCATTGAAAATAGCGGCAAGGTTTGGATTACCGGTTACTACATTGATCCGAATGGCCGGGAGGTCCGGATGGTACGCATCAATGTGGTGGAGACCGGCAAGGAGGGTGGTGATTGGAGCGAAGACATTCAGGAAGCCAGTAACATTACTTGCTATGGCGATAACATTCATCCTAATCTGGTAGGTGCTACTCCGGGTAAAGGGCAGAGCAACAACTCAGGTTCAGACAAGCGCGAGCTGTTCACGCTCAAGCAGGCACTGGAGATACCTTTTCATGATCTGATGAACATTCCGCATAATATCGTTATCGAGTACAACGGTTGGAGTGAGAAAGTTTATCCGGATGTTCCCATGGTATTGCTCACTACTCTTGATCAGAACACCGATGCGAAGCAGAAGACAGCTTCGGATCTTGAAAGCAAATCATAAAACGAATCATTATGGCTATCACATTTTCACAAGAGATTTTCGAAAAGATATGTTCTTCTGCCACCCACTCTACGGCAGAGGTATATGACATGATTGCTCCACATCTGGATGACACTCTTCAGAGCATCAACCATGTGCTGTTGGGTGATATGGCAGATAAATTGGAAACCGTTCCAGGGCTCGAACAGGCAGTTACCAAACTGGTTTGTCTGCGTACCTATCAGGAGCAGATTCCGCAGCTTGATTTGGTATTGACTCCGACAGGGTTCGGTGTGGTGTCTAATCAGAATCTGGCTCCGGCTTCGGCTGACAGAGTCAAGAACCTGTTGCAGCAAGTTACCAATGCAGCCGAAGATGCCTACGATCGGTGCTTGGAGCTGCTGGTCGGTACCGACTGGGCAGATACAGCACAGGCTCGTATCAATATCCCCAACCTGATATATACCGCCCGACAGCTGAAGATGTATGTTGAATTCCCCTCTTCAGACGTACATCGTTCCAAACTGAATGAGTTTCGCACGAGAATGTATCAGGCAGAAGAAAAGATCCGGCAGCACGTATCGTCAGAGTTTTTCGATCATATCCTCGAACAGGCTCGGCACAATGCTTTCACAAAAGAAGAAACCGCCATGGCAGACTATATGTGTAAGTTTATAGGTTTTTGTATTATGGGGCACTGGCCGGCTGCAAAGAGCATGCTGGAGCGCATCGAGAATTATGCGGAATCCAAGGTAGAGGTATTTACCAGTTATAAGGACTCCGAGGCATACAAGGTCAAACATTTCCAGACTTACCAGAATGAAAAAGAAGATTCTGTATACTTTTGGGGGTAGGATTCTCGATTTCCGTTTTCCCACTTCCTGGAAGGAACTTAACCAGGAACAGCTTCGGTATGTGTTCCTGGTCATCACGCTGTTTCCACCGGTCAAGGCAAAGACCTACGTCTTTATGCGATTTACTGGAATACGTGTTCGCAGGAGGATTAAAGAAGGCTGGCTGTGCTCTTTCCGTTTGAACTGGCACAAGAAATTGAGGCTCATTCTTCAGGACTGGCAGATCCGTAGCTTTCTCCGGCAGATTGATTTTATTTCCGAGCCCAATGCTTATCCCGTCAGATTGGACAAGATTGGCGGCCGGTATGCTATTGATTCAATGCTGCATGGCCTGAGCTTCGAAGATTACCTTTGTTGTGAGAATTACTACCAGGGCTACTTGTATTCGCAGAACATTTCCTAGCTTAAATCCCTGTATAGTTATCTCTATAAGAAAAAGCCGGGCATAAAAGGTTCGTTGCAGGCAGCATTTTCCCGGATCAAAGAATACGAACTGGTTTCGGTATTTCTTTGGTGGGCTAGTGTTAAACTGTATTTTGCGTCCCAGTTTCCTCATTTTTTTCAGCCGTTTCAACGGTCAGTTGGTGCTGATCAGCCAGAACTACCCGACCTGATGGGGGCGATGAACGCCCAGATTAGGGCACTGACAGGTGGTGATGTTACAAAAGAAAAGGAAGTCTTGCAAATGGACTGCTGGCGGGCTTTGACAGAGCTGGATGCCAAAGCACACGATATTCAAATTCTAAAATCAAAGCAAAATGGACACAAGTAAATTCTTTGACGGCCATACCTATTTCAAGGAGCTGACCGAGAAAAACAAGCTGGCCAAGGCCAACGCCTTTTTCCCATGTTCCTGTAGCGGCATCAATTCTCTTCAGGATGTGCTTGACAAGTTCCGCCGTCAGTCCGCTTTCGTCTGCATCGACGATACCAACGATGAAGCTACCGAACAGATCGGGGGCGGCTGGTTCAAGAAGCGTACCTTTACAGTATTTCTCCTGATACGTTACCGTTACGATGACATGAGTGATCGTGCGGCAAAGCTGGATATCTGTCGGCAACTCTTCCGGCAGTTCCATTCTCGTATGATCCGTGACAAATACATATACGAAGATCTGGACTTATCCTTCCTGAATGTATCCAGAATCTACACTCGTGAACTGGGTGAGTATTTTATATCCGGTTGTACCGGCTTGTACTTTATGGTCGAGCTGACTGAACCGACTGATCTGTGTTATAAGGAGGACGAATGGGATGGCTAAGATAGACAATAACAGACCGGCAGCAACTGACGAAGATCGTAAGAAATATCAGGAAGCCTGGGCGGAAATGATGGTGACAATCTGGCGTGAGAAAATCGAACGGCTGCACGTCATCAATACCTACTCATTGCATTAGCAAATTCGGGATAACGTGATATCATCTACTGACTCTGTATCTACTATCCAGCACAAGTTCCTCGAGTATGGTATCTACCAGGACATGGGTGTTGGCAACGGGTATACTAAGGGTAATGGCGGTGACTTGCAGATTTTAAACCCTATATATCGAGAGGAACACGGGCTTAACGTTCCTCGAAAAGTAGGCCCTAAGCCTGGTGGATATTATACATCTGGTAATCCCCGTAAACCTCGTGAATGGTTCTCACGTCCCTATTTTGCATCAATCATGGTACTGAAAGAACAGATGGCGTACATGTACGGAGAAGAGTTCTGTGGTTTGCTGGTAGATAAAATCGAAGAAGCAAACCATAAACGCAGCACAACACTCAAGTCACGTTTGTATGGGACTCGTAAACGTAAATAAACTTATGTCTTTTTGTAGTATAACTCGGTAAGTTTACTTCGTAAAAAACTCAAGATTATGGCAACAAAAACATTCGAAGAATTAAAGCAACTGGCAATACAGATTCGTGATGAGAAAACAAACAAACAGAATACTGCTACACGTATCGGTACACAAATGCTCGAGCATCTTGACAAGCTCGAACAGGACTATTATGACAAAACAGCGACTGATGAAGAGCTGAAAGAGCGGGATGAAAAACTTACCGAGCTAGAGGATATAATAGTAAATAAAATATTGAATATGACTGGTTCTATTGAAGAATATAATGGAAGATTTCAAATTAACAGGTTATTCCGTATAGAAAGCGAACCTACAATATCATTTACACCGTCATTAATAATATTTAAACGATTTTACAACATTAGCGGGGAATTTATTGGAGTAGACTATTCAACTGCTGCTAAATTTGTTTCATTTGGTGGCGAACTCAATTCTGAAAAAAATAAAATAGAACTAAAAGATATAGCACAATATACATTTACAATTGATGGTGTGACATATCGTTGCGTAAATGGATTACCCTTGCAAGAAGATTACGCAAAACAAACTAGCATATTAAATATAGAAGCTTCTCAAAAAAGAGAGGTGTATGGAGTCAATAACTTAACATCAGGAGTTGATTCAACATTATTAATTAACTCATGGCTTTCAGAGCCGAGCATAAAAGATGGGACAGGTAAGCTTGCTTTATATGCAATAAAACCAAATGATAATATAACAATAATAGCTTCAGATAAAAAAGTTTTTTATGGCTATTTAGCAGACGCGCCAAACATTGTTAATGGAATAATCAATTATGTAGGCACAAGAAAAGAAATTGAAGCAAATACAGAAGTGTCAGAAATAGCACCTTCGGAGAGTAAATATTTAGCGATAGGTTTTTATTATCTTGAAGAAAGCTATATTCCAAAAGAAATCTTAATAAACGGATACAGTGTTTTTAAATCAATATATGATAACTTTTCAGAAATATCAAAAGGTTATCTATTAAATCGGAATATAGATGATAAAGCAAATATATCTTACTATGCTGGAAGAGTATCTTTAACTTCACTGTTTCCAATAGATGCAGAGCCGATAGTTGAAGCGTATAATAATGAAGGTTTACCAAAGCAAGTATTAAAGAGATATTATGATGAAAATAAAAGAATTCTACCTAATTATTCTATATATTCTCCTGATGCCAAGTTTTTTTCAGTTATAATATTGTTAGATGAACCTAATGTGTTAAAGGATAAAGATGTTGAAAGTACATACATCACTATTAATAGAATAAAGTATTATGTATCTTCAAATCGCCAAACGCTGAAAAATATTGAGGATATATATGCCTTGCAAAATAAAGATAAAAACTATTATGATAATCTGATTAGTTGTTTTGAAAGAATTGTTTCCATTGGTGATTCAATAATGGCAGGATATACAGGCTCTCAATTTGCAGGTCAAAATATTGGTTCAAATGATGCAAGAGTTACAGCAAGAAACTGGCCAGCTTATTTTAAAAATATAACTGGTTGCGATATTATTAATTTAGGTTATGGTTCAACAAAAACAACTGATTGGAGAAATTCAACTCCTGAAACTGAATCTTCTAATTTATATTGTGCATTGGATTTAGCTAATATTGAAGGCACACAAGCATTTTTTAATATGTTAGGATGGAATGATACAATTGAAGTTGGAACAAGTGAAGATATAAAGACAGATTATAATGATAATGCAATGTCGTTTTATGGCAATTACGATTATATAGTAAGAAGATTACATGTAATGAAGCCAAAAGCACACATCTTTGTCTTTACATTATCAGTATTTACAACCGATTATTACTCAATATTTTATAGATAATAAGTCCGAAATAGACACTGTCCAAAATTTTGTGTAAATGGAAACAGGATTCAGTTGTAAGTTTGTT
>ERZ772855.1987-NODE-1987-length-18304-cov-6.991835_pt1 | contig 18304 bp, 15 predicted proteins | sample MGYA00511900_ERZ772855 | MGnify/ENA primary metagenome ERZ772855 (study PRJEB29015, sample SAMEA2737701) | human gut metagenome | biome: human gut; feature: human-associated habitat; material: faeces | place: China | collected 2012 ...
CCATCGGCCTGGTCATCCCCGAGCTGAACGGCAAGCTGATCGGCTCTGCTCAGCGCGTTCCCGTCCCCACCGGCTCCACCACCATCCTGGTTGCCGTTGTCAAGGGCAAGGACGTCACCAAGGAGTCCATCAACGCTGCCATGAAGGCTGCTGCCTCCGAGAGCTTCGGCTACAACGAGGATCCGATCGTCTCCTCTGACGTCATCGGCATGCGCTACGGCTCTCTGTTCGATGCCACCCAGACCATGGTCGCCAAGATCGACGATGACACCTATCAGGTTCAGGTCGTTTCTTGGTACGACAACGAGAACTCCTACACCTCTCAGATGGTCCGCACCATTAAGTACTTCGCTGAGCTGTAATCGAAAGATTTCTGCGAAGTATCGCACTAAAATAAACATCCAATCAACAGTTGGCCGCGCCGCTTAACCGCCGCGCCGCGCAAAACTCAGTTTTGCTACGACAATTGTTGAGAAAAATCGTAGCTCAACTACGATAGATGTTATAGTACGATTTAAGCCCCTTTTGGCTGCTGTATGGCAGTTGAAAGGGGCTTTTTTAATGTTACTCGCTGATGCTTGCACCGAATATGTTTTTAGCTGCAAAGTGCGCCGCTTGTCTGAGAAAACAATAGACAACTACCGTAAACAAATTCTTTACTGGAATCGCTACCTTGATGAAGTGTGTGATGTTCAAGAGGTAGAGAAAGTGCGGCCCATTCATATCAAAAATTTTATTATCCTAAAGGAAAAGGACAAGCGGAAACCCGCCTATATTAATGACTTGCTGAAAGCCTACCGCAGCTTTTTCAACTACTGCGTGGAAGAAGAATATATAGACGAATCGCCCCTTGCAAAAGTAAAGAATGTAAAAGAGCCGCGTGTTATTATTAACACCTTCACGCTAACAGACATTAAAAAGATGCTGGACTATTATAGCGGCGCGGATTATCTTTCGGTGCGCAATCGGGCGATACTCGCCGCGCTATTTGATTCTGGTATACGCTGTGCGGAACTAATGAGCCTTACGGACGATAAAGTGCGCGAGGATTATATGTTGATTCACGGCAAGGGCGATAAAGAGCGTGTAGTGCCTAAATCGCCGTTTTTGTCCAAGTGTATGATAAGATACCAGAGGACAAGAGAAAGCTATTTTGCGGGCAAATTGCCGCCGCAGGGGTACACGTTTTTGAGCAAGACAGGGAAGAAGTTGACCCATGAAGCCGTTGCTAAAATCGTGCGTAATGCGTCAAGAGCAGCAAAGGTAGATAGGTCGGTACGCGCCAGTCCGCACACTTGCCGCCATACTTTTGCACAGCTACAGTTGAAAGATGGGATTGACCTCTATACCCTTAGCCGCTTGATGGGCCATGAGAATATAGCCATCACGCAGCGCTATTTGCGCGGCATGAAAGACGATTCAATACTTCAAGAGGGAAACAAGCACAGTCCTTTAATGCGGCTGTAAAATACTAGGCGGATTCTACAATATCTTAGAAAATTCTATCAATAGGTAAACAGATAGTCAGCCAGTTGTTGAAAATTCTGGCTGACTTTTTCTATGCGCGGAAAGTGGCGGCAATCTGAAAGATTGACGCATTAAATAATTGAATAGAACAAATTTGCGGAGACGATTTATTGAAAAAAGAACGGTGTTATGATATAATATTTATAGAAGATGAGAAAAGAAAACGTCTTCTAAGATTGGGCGAGCTATCGTAAAAAATTATGCGCATCGCGCATAATTTTTCACAGATAGCTGGAAATTTTCAGTATTACATACTTTTTTACGAGATTCACTATTTACATCGTAGAAAAGTATGAAAAGGAGTAATTCTATGTATAAGAATTCTTAGGTTCTACAAGGATTTAACAACAATCAGCAAGAAATGCTGTACCTTTCAGACGCAATCAGAGGGGAATATGTACAAGATGAGTTTAATGTGATTGAAGCCCCATGCGGTTGCGGTAAGACAGAGTATGCGGTCAACAAACTTCCCTACGAGATTTTAGGCAGTAAACCGCAGTTTAACAGAGTGCTGTATTTGATTGATACTTGCGCAGGACGACACAGCATTGTGGCAAAACACCCAGACAAGGCCCGCTGCTATGATAACATCATTGATAACGGCGGTAGGCGGTTTGATGGTTTTGATGCAAATAGAATTGTTGTAATTACCTATGCTAAATTGGGCGTTGAGGTGCGCCGCAATCCAGACTTCTTAAACCAGTTTGATTTGATTATTGCTGACGAGTTCCACAATATTCACTGGCCTATTCCCTATGAGCGCGGCATAATCAAAACAAACTATCCCTATTTAACAAGTAGTGAAGTTGATGCGCTGCTAAAAGAACGCTGCAATAACTATCATGCTATGATGGCGTTGTCTCGCGCCGCCGTGAATCCGTCTACTATTGTTGTGGGCATGAGCGCCACACCTTACGACATTGAAACATGGGCAGAATGGCAAGATGTGCCGTTCACCTATATGGAGATTGCACCGAATATTAGACATTATACAGCGCAGAACACAGTGCCCTATAGCCATGTGGACGGCTTGATCAAAAAGCTGCCAGAGGGCCAGAAAACGCTATTTTACGCGGCGCACATTACGGATATAAAGAAGTTCCAAAAGGAATGTGAAACGGCTGGGTTGCGCTGTGCGTCCGTGTGGAGCGTAAATAACACAGACAATCCTATGACGGCGGAACAACTAAAAATAAGGAACGATATTATAGAAACGAATGGGTTTCCAGAAAATGTTGATGTACTATTTATCAACAAAAGCATGGAAACGGCTATAAATATCTACACCCCTGTGCCGAATGTGGTTGTACACTCAGCAAACAAGAGCGCACAAGTACAGGCGCGTGGACGTATCAGAAATGACATTGAAAATCTGTATGTACTTACGCCAGACACGCGCTATATAGATTTGACAGACCGCCGCATCAATGACTTCTTTAATAAGCCGCTTGATGTGGAGCAAAAGGCAGCGTTGGTGCAGGTCGTTGGGCTGAAAGATAGTCAATCACATAAAGTGGGCTGGCCTACGCTGAAAAAGGCGCTATGTGAGAACGGCTGCACGATTTTGACGCACCGCATGGGGACAAAAAACTATGATGTGATTGTGCCGCCAGATAGTGTTGAGGACTGATAAAGCACGGTTGTCCTAATGCCTGCCCTAGTGTGCGGCGCTTGTCTAGTGGTGTGCTTTTGAAATAGAGCAAATGAGTGGAATCCTCTAATATATCCCCCTATATATGGGATTTGTGTGCAACAATAATATATAAAATGCATGACCACCGGCGGATAAAAAATAAACCGCCGGGGGTCGTTGAATTTTGTGGCAACATATAGCGGTATAACGATAAAACCATATATAGTGTATGCCGCTTTTGAAACTTGATAGGATTATAAATGTACCTATAAGACGGGCTGTGCTATAATATAAACATCGAAGGGAGATAAAACAAAAACACAAAAACTCCCACACAAACAGCGTCCACGGCATACAGTGGAAGAAAGAGGTTTATTATGACTCAGCAGAAGATTAAGTTTGATTTCACCGAGAATACCATTAAGGTTGATGAGAAGTTCTATAAGAAAGCGCAGAATTATGGTACGGAAGAGTACAGAGTGTTGACAAAGATTTGTGCTGAACACCCCACCGCCAGCGTTATGACGGTTCGCCGTGAGGGTAACTATAACCGCGTTACGATTAAGGCCATGGAAGACTTTTTGACTAAGTATGATGCGGATGCTCTTGATGAACTGCACAAGCTGTGCAACGAGACGAAAATGACCGTTTCCAAGACGGGTCGCCCCTACAAAAAGAACAACATGGGAACGATTCGCAAGTGGTTTATGAGCAACTACAGTGACGCTTACAAGGCTGACATGAAAGTGAAAGAAGCAAAGGCCGAAAGAGACAAGGCGGTTGCTGACGCAATCAATGCAGCTAAAAAAGCAGAGAACGCAGACACCCCTGCGCAGAATCAGTAAGGGGGTCTGACAAATGATTTATGCAAAACTGAATAACAAGAGAAAGGGGACGCAACGAAAATGCGCCCTCTTTTTTTATATTCTAAGTGGTAGCGTGATTCGATTGGGGATAGCGTTTTGTTGTGTCTGTCTGAAACAAGATATAATCGACACTTACATTGTAAAGATTAGCCAAAAGAACCAAAATTTCAGCGGTAAGTTGCTGTGTTCCTGTTTCAAGGTAGCTGTACTTGCGTTGAGTAATGCCGATGCAATCCGCAACATATTGCTGAGTGTAATCATGGTCTTCGCGCAAAGCCTTAATACGATTCATCATAAACAAGTCCTATCCGATGCCTTTTGATATAGAGCATATAATAGATAGTATTTGTCTATTGACTTTTAGATAAAATTTATCTAAAATGATGGTAAGGCATTGTCTACTATGACAGCGAAAGGATGAAAAAAGTTATGTTATGCAAGAAGTGCGGTAAAGAAATCCAAGAAGATACTAAGTTTTGCCCAAATTGTGGAACAAAGGTTGAGAAAAAAGAAGAAACATTAGAGGATATACTTTCGGGGAGTGTAAAGCCAAGCGAAGGCTATCCTGCAAGCGGCACTATTCAAGCTGTAGGCGGTCAGCCGGTAGCAGGAAGCCTGAGCATTAATACAGATAATGTTAAGTTCTGCACACATTGCGGCAAACAGATTTTGAAAGATGCAGTTGTTTGTCCCTATTGCGGTTGTGCGACAGAGTCAAAAGTAAGTGTTAATGATGAACCGAACAAAGGTCTGAACATTATCGCCTTTCTGCTCCCTTTTGTTGGCGCTATCATGTACTTTATTTACCACGAGAAAGAGCCTAAAAAGGCGGCGGCTATTGGCAAATGGGCGCTGTATGGGCTGGGCTTTACGGTGATTTGCTATGTGCTGCTCACGGCGTGTGGCACAGCGGCATTATATTCCCTTTACTAAACGGAGGTTGGCATTATGATTTGTAAAAAGTGCGGTTGCCGTGTGAATGATACAGCGACCTTCTGCGATAAATGCGGCGCTTCTATGGCTGAATTTGGACAAAAGGAAGCAACTGTGGAAAGTGTAAAAAAATCGCCTTCGACAAAGAAAATAGTAATTGCAGTTGTTGTGTTGATTTTGTGTTGCGCACTTTTCGTTTTTCCAAAAACACGGCAGGTATCTGCAACGAATAAGGCAGTGACGGCAATAAGAGTAGAAAAAGGTGATTCCGCAAAGGTAACAGAAGTCTATGCTGATTTTATCGGTCCTGCCCCTGTGCGGGTATATGTTGTTTTAGAAAATGGGCACGACTATTTATGCACGGTTTACAGTGAGAAACCTGTTGAAGTTCTGACAAAAATGTCCTATCCCTACGGGGACAGTTATAAAGAAAAAGAAGAGCTTTATTATGGAACAGCAGATGACGTAAAAAGTGGCATTGCGTCAAAAGTGTCGCTTGCATTTGTGGCGGCAGGCAGATAAGCAGGAGAAAGCGTCTATGGAAATGATAGGCACAAAGCAGGCGGCAGAAATAACAGGAAGGTCGCAGCAAACTATTTCAAGATGGTGCAGAACTGGTCGTATTAAAGGTGCAGAGCAGGACGGCGTGGGTAGTCCTTGGAGAATGCCGTTAGAATCGATTTTGAAAATGGTTAGGCAAAAAAACTAAAAAACGGCGCTTACCCCTAAAACAGAGGTGAGCGCCGTTTCTTTTGCTCTTGATGTAAATTTAGAGTATACCCTATCTTTATGCCGCCAAAAGCCCCAAAAACGTAAAAATAGAGTTGGTTTTCAAATTGTTTTACAAAACGTAAATGAAGTCCAGACTATGGGACTTTTACTATGGTATAATAGTAGAAAGCGAAGGGAGAACGTAAAAATGAAAATCGCCTATGTTCGTGTGTCTACTGTTGAGCAAAACGAAGCCCGCCAGATTGAAGCGCTGAAAAAGTACGATGTGGACAAGTGGTTTACGGAAAAGGTATCTGCAAAAGATACGAACCGTCCGCAGCTGCAAGCAATGATTGATTTTGCGCGTGAGGGTGACACGATTTACATTCACGATTTCAGCCGCTTGGCGCGTTCTACTGCTGACCTCTTGAAGCTGGTGGAGCAGCTACAGGCAAAGGGTGTGCATCTTGTCAGCAATAAAGAGAACATCGATACCAGCACCCCAACAGGACGATTGATGCTTACAATGATTGGCGCAATCAATGAGTTTGAGCGCTGCAACCTCTTGGAACGTCAGCGCGAGGGTATCGCCATTGCAAAAGCACAAGGCAAGTTCAAGGGCCGCAAAGAGGTCAAAGCGGACGATTTCGCCGCACAGTATCAGCGCTATTTGAACCGCGAATTGAACAAGGCGCAGCTTGCCAAAACGCTTGGAATTTCGCGCCCTACGCTTGATAAACTGATTCGTCAGCATACCACCGCATAAACCGTTACAGCCCCTCTCAGCGCCGCGCAGCGGCGTTAGAGGGAGTATATAAAACAGGCTGGAAAGCCGCAATAAAGCAATAGAAAGAGGGTAGAAAAAGCAAGAATCCTGCTACGAAGGTCAACACCTAAATAAAGAAATAAAGAAGTTTCCCAACTACGACAATTGTTGTGAAATTTCTCTACGAAAAAAGAAAGCATACAGCCACCAAAAGGACATAAAAACAGCTATACAGCGATAATAATTGATGGAACACCTATCAGGTTCAGGTCGTTTCTTGGTACGACAACGAGAACTCCTACACCTCTCAGATGGTCCGCACCATTAAGTACTTCGCTGAGCTGTAATCTGCGAGTAGCTTAATTGCGAATTGAATAGCTGAAAACGCCCCTTCCGGGTCAAACCGGAAGGGGCGTTTTTGTGCGTCGTATATGACCGGCTTTAGGAAGTAGCACCCAAAGAAGTTTTGCGCAAATATGCGCAATCGGTTGACAATATATGAACAAACTGTTACACTTGTTGTGAACCCTAACAAAAAGAATGGAGGAAACAAAATGCTGCAATCCCTGAAGCAGAAAACCCTGGTCGGCAAGCTGTGGGCCATCATCGTCCTGGCTGTGGCAGCCATTTTCATCGGCGTGGTGTTCGGGCCCGGAATCGCAAAAATGATCGCTGGGCCGACCCATTTCACACCGCTGGATGACCATGACGTCCTTTCCCTGCAAGGACAGTATCTCGAAGCGGACATTGACACCCTGATTGACTACTATGCCGAGACCGTCCGCAGCGAGAGCGGCAAGCGCGATGAGGTCTCCGCGCGCGAGTACATTATGCCCATCAACACCCCCGACGCCACCGTCTACATCGGTGTGGAAGTGCCCAAGCCCAAAATCAGCGACGCCGAGGCGGTCGTTGCCGATACCGAGCGGCTTATCGATGACGAGGACGGCAGTTATGAGTGGGATGGCTCCTACGTGTCGGTGCGCGGCACGCTGCAGCCCATGGATGATGAGACCCGGCAGCTGTGGGAAGATTACTTCATTGACGCCGGTTTTAGCTATGATGATATCGGTCTGTTTGACGACTGCACAGCCCTTCCGCTGGTGCTGACCGACGGCGAAATCGACGGCCAGGACACGTTTGTGTATGGCTTTATGGGGGTCATCGGCGTTCTGCTGGTGGTGCTGGCAATCTGGTTCGTGGTTCATTCCCTGACCGGCGGCTTCCAGAAGCAGATTCGCAACTACATCAAGGCTTCGGACGACCCGCAGGCCACCGAGCAGGCCCTCGACCGCTTCTACGAGGACACGATGCAGGATGGCAAGGTCCGCATGAGCCGCAGCTGGCTGATGTACGACAAGGGCGGCAATTCCTGGGTGCTGGCCGGTGACGACGTGGTCTGGGCCTACCAGTACACAGTGCGCCACAAGGCTTACGGCATCCTGACCGTGAACAAAGAGCTGATGGTGCGCGTTTTCGGCGCGAAGGAGAAAAGAGCCTGCCACGATATCTACGTCCGTAATGAGGACGAAGCGCAGGAAATTTTGCAGCAGATGGCCCGTACCTACCCAGATGCGCTGATCGGCTACGACCAGGACATTGAGCGCAAGTATCACGCCAACCCGGCGGCGTTCCATCAGGCGGTTATCGCTGCCCGCCATGCCCCAGCTGCCCCGGCCCAGCCCGCCGAGGCCCAGGCAGGGGTGACAGGCGAGCCGGAGAGCAAGCCGCTGTATACCTAAAGTAAAAATTGCCCGGTGGCACTTGATGCCATCGGGCAATTTTTGGGCAAAATTTACTTCTGCGCTTTTTTTTCGGCTTTCTCCGCAAACGCAATCATCTTGCTGTACGTTTCCTCGCTCAGGTCGTGCTCGACCTTGCAGGCGTCTTTGGCGGCAACATCCGGGTCAACGCCCAGCGCCACAAAAAAAGCGGTCAGCTTGCGGTGGCGGCCATAGATGCGCTGTGCGATCTCCATACCGGGCTGCTCCAGCTTGATGAAACCGTCCGGGTCCATCGAAATATATCCGTTCTCACGCAGATTTTTCATCGCCACACTGACACTCGGCTTGGAGAATCCCATCGCAACGGCTATGTCGATGGAGCGCACAGAACCCTTCTGCTCCTGCAGCATCAGAATTTTTTCCAGATAGTCCTCTGCGGATTCGTGAATGTTCATGGGCAAAGCCCCCTTCCAGACTGAAATACTGTTCAAATTGTTATTACTTATATCATACCACACCGCGCGGTGCTTTGCAAGGCTGAATCAAAACGGTTCCGCTAAATGTTGCTGCGGCGTCGCCGGTCAAAAGCACGGTGTCGTCCCGCTGTACACACACCTCCAGCGTGCCGCCCGGCAGCTGTACTAAAATGGGCGCGCCGCGCGGACAGCGGCCTGTCAGCACCGCCGCCGCGGCCACGGCGCAGGCCCCGGTCCCGCAGGCCAGCGTGGCCCCGCTGCCGCGCTCCCACACCGTCACAGCCAGCCCGGTGGGGCTGATGGGCTGGGCAAACTCCACATTGATGCCGCCCGGGAACGCCGGGTGGTGCCCCAGCGCACGGCCCCAGGCGGCCAGCTCCGCCCCGGCGGGCGGCGGCTCGTGCGTAAAGAGTACGCAGTGCGGGTTGCCCACGGCTACACAGTGCACCCTACACGCGCGCCCGCCTGCGCAGAGCGGCACATCCAGCAGCGGTCCGCCGCCCAGCCCCACGGCCCCCACGGCGTCCGGTGCTGCCGTAAAGCGGCCCATCTCGACCTGCCACAGCCCGTCCCCGACCCGGTGCAGCACCCGCTGCCCGGCTGAGGGCGTGTCGATACGGATACAGTCCCGCCGCACGCCGTGGGTGTATAAAAATTCCGCCGCGCAGCGCACACCGTTGCCGCACATGACCCCCTCGCTGCCGTCGGCGTTGAACATCCGCATGGCCGCGTCGCCGTCGGCCCGCAGCGGGGGACAGAGGTAGATCACCCCGTCCGCACCCACCGAAAAATGCCGCCGCGACAGCTGCACCGCCCACGCGGCGGCGTCGGGCGGCAGCCCCGCAGCGCGGCAGTCAATGTAGATATAATCGTTGCCCGCGCCCTGCATTTTGGTAAAATTCAGCTTCACTTGCCCACCTCCACGCAAATCCTATGCAATATGGCATAAAATTAACACTTATCCCCTTGACATTCACCCGCAGATACGCTATATATTAAATGTATATCTGTGTTTATAAAGGAGTTAAATTATGGATTCCGAAATTTTCAGCCGCATCCGTGACTATCTGGCCGACCAGCTTGAGGTCGAGCCTGAAAAGATTACCCCCGACAGCGACATTGTCAACGATTTCGGCGCAGACAGCCTTGACGTTATTGATATGATCACCACCTTGTCCGACGAGTTCGGCGTTGAGATCCCCGATGAGGACATCGAGAACTTCCACACCGTCGGTGATGTGGTCAACTATCTGGAGGAGCGTATCTGAGCGCCTGTCCCCGGTTTTACAAAGTGTGAGGAAAAGAAAAATGGCAAACGATAAGAAAAAAATGGTCGAGGCGATCACCGCTCAGGAGGTCGACTTCGCCCAGTGGTACACCGACATCTGCACGAAGGCCGAGCTGGTCGAGTATTCCAGCGTCAAGGGCTTTGTTGTGCTGCGCCCCTATGGCTACGCCATCTGGGAAAACATCCAGAAAAATCTGGACGCCCGCTTCAAGGCCACCGGCCATGAGAACGTGGCCATGCCCGTGCTCATCCCCGAGAGCCTGCTGAAGAAGGAGGGCGAGCTGGTCAACGGCTTTGCGCCCGAGGTCGCCTGGGTCACCGCCGGCGGCAGCGACCCGCTGGAGGAGCGCCTTGCGGTGCGCCCCACCAGCGAGACGATGTTCTGCGACCATTTCAGCCATGTGCTGCACTCCTACCGCGACCTGCCCATGCTGTACAACCAGTGGTGCAGCGTCGTCCGCTGGGAGAAATCCACCCGCCCGTTCCTGCGCACCCGTGAGTTCTGGTGGCAGGAGGGTCACACCATCCACGAGACCGCCGAGGAGGCCAAGGCCGAGACCGAGCAGCAGCTGAACTGCTACGCCGATTTTGCCGAGCACGACCTGTGCATCCCCGTTGTCAAGGGCCGCAAGACCGACAAGGAGAAGTTTGCCGGTGCCGAGGCGACCTACACCATCGAGGCGATGATGAAGGACGGCAAGGCCCTGCAGAGCGGCACGAGCCACTACTTCGGTGACAAATTCAGCCGCGCCTATGACGTGACCTTCACGGGCCGCGACAACACCCTGCAGTATCCGTTCCAGACCTCCTGGGGCGCGTCCACCCGCCTGATCGGCGCCATCATCATGACCCACGGCGACGACGACGGCCTGATCCTGCCCCCGGCCATCGCGCCCATTCAGGTCGTGATCGTGCCCGTGGCTGCCCACAAGCCCGGCGTGCTGGACAAGTGCCGCGAGCTGGCCGCCGAGATCGGCAAGTATGCCCGCGTCAAGCTGGATGACAGCGACAAGCAGCCCGGCTGGAAGTTTGCCCAGTGGGAGATGAAGGGCGTGCCCGTGCGCCTGGAGGTCGGCCCCCGCGACATCGAGAACGGCCAGTGCGTGCTGGTCCGCCGCGACACCCGCGAGAAGCAGTTTGTGAAGTTTGAGGAGTTGGCCACGGCCATCCCCGCTGCCATGGAGGCCCTGGCAAAGGACCTGTATGACCGCGCCCTGCAGAACCGCGAGAACCGCACCTACAGCGCCACCACGATGGACGAGGTCAAGCAGCTTGCCAAGGAGCACACCGGCTTTATCAAGACGATGTGGTGCGGCGACCTCGCCTGTGAGGAGGCCATGAAGGCCGACGCTGGCCTGTCCAGCCGCTGCATGCCCTTTGCCCAGGAGCATCTGAGCGACGTTTGCCCCGTCTGCGGCAAGCCCGCCCAGAAGATGGTCGTTTGGGGCGTTGCCTACTAATTCGTAAAAATAAAAGCGGTGCCGCAAAGCGCCGCTTTTTCTGTATCGGTGAAAAGTATCATGTCTGTGCTGGTTTTAACATTGGGGTTGTATATGCTGGGGCTGCTGCTGGCGGCCGTCGGCAGCCGGTTGGCAGGGCGCTGCACCACCTGGTGCTGTGCCCTGCTGGGCCTGCCCATGTGGGTAGTGGGCGGCACCATTGCGCCGTTCTGCCTGGCTTTGCCCCAGCTGATGCTGGCGCTGCTGGCCGCCGGCATGGGCATCACCGGCCTGGCGGTAGGCACGGCGCTGGCCGGTGCCGTTACCAATGTAGGGCTGGCGCTGGCACTCTGCCTGCTGGGCGGCAACGGCCAGCCTGTGGTGGCCGACCGGCAGGAGTTTTGCCGCAAATGCCTGCTGCTGGCGCTTTCCTGCGGGGTCATCGCCCTGTTTGTGCGGGACGGCACCCTAAGCTACACCGGCACCGGACTACTGATGCTGCTGTTCGTCATCTTTGTTTTGTCCAGCATCGTCTACCAGCACCAGTTTATTTATGGCGAGCGGTACGAACCGATCTCTACCGACGGCTGCACCGCCATCCCCCCAGCACAGGATTACGGCTACACCGCCCGCACAATGGCCTTCCCCGTGATGAACCTGCGCAACTCGCTGAAAAACCTGGCCGGTGTAGTGGGTGGGCTGGCGCTGCTGGCCGTCGGGGCGCGGGCGCTGGTATACAGTGCCACCACCATTGCCAATTTGACCGGTACCATTCAGGCCTTGTGGGCGGCGACGCTCATCAGCTTTGGCTTCTGCCTGCCCCTGCTGGCAGAAGCACTGAGTCACCCTTTCGGCTCGATTTGGAAGCGGTTCGACGCCCGCTGCCGCTTCTACCCTGCTGACACGCTGCCCATCCAGCTGTTGAACAGTGCCATTCTAAATTTAACGCTGGCGCTGCCTATTTCCAGCTTGATGTACCGCCACCGCCTGCCGGTGGGCGCACAGTTCCGCGCCTATGAGGTGCCCATTTTGGCTGCCATGGCGCTGGTGCTGCTGGCCGAGCCGCTACTGCGCCGTCGCCTGCACCGCTGGCAGGGTGCGGCCTGCCTGGTGCTGTACTTTTTGTACCTGGCGGCGGTCTCCTTCGCGCCCCGGGCCGGCGCGTAAAGTTTTCAACAAGACGAATCCCCCCGCGGAAAGCTCCGCAGGGGGATTTTCTGTTTTAGTAGGTTGTCAACGTTGTGCCGACGAAGTAGTGGGTCAGGATGTCGCGGTAGCTCCAGCCGTTGCGGGCATAGCCGATGGCGCCCCACTGGCTCATGCCGCAGCCGTGGCCGTAGCCGTACACATCAAAGATGAAGCAGTCCAGATCGGCGTTGTAGCTGACCGTGAAGCACTGGCTGCGCAGGCTGCGGCCGTCCACGCTCTGGCGGGCCAGCAGGTTCTCGCGGAACCAGCGGCCGCTGACGGTGCCCACGCTGGCATCCGGGCCGACCTGGATCTTGGCCACCCAGCCGTATTGGTTGGCGGACTGGATGGTGAACCAGCTGTTGGGGTCCACGCCGGAAAGGTCGATGTCCATCACATCTTTAATGCGGTCCTGCAGCGTCTGGCGGGAGAAGCGGGCCGTGCCGCTGGAGTTGCCGTTGGTGTTCCAGTTGGTGGCGATCTGCTGGTCGTAGGGGCTGTCCACGGCCTGCAGCCAGGCGCGGTCGTTGCCCCAGACCTCGGCAGCCGAGGCCGTGCCGGTGCTGGCGGAGGCGAAGTAGGGCGTAAAGCAGACCTGACCGTTGTAGGTCACCAGCACGTGGGCAACCTCCTGGGCAGCGGCCAGCGCGGCAGCGCCCGGCTCGGCCCCCAGTACGGAGGGGTAACCCGACTGGCTCAGGATCCAGCAATGGGTGGCCACGCATTGGGCCTTGTAGGCCTCGGCGGGGGCGCTGGAGCCAAGCTCGTTCTGGGCCACCATGGCCAGGCAGCGCACCAGGTCCATCGTCTGGGCGGTGCCGTTCATCGTCACATTGATGGTCTCGCCCTCGGCGCTGGTGCCGCCATTGTTGGTGTTGTTGTCGCCGCTGTTGCCCGGCGTATCCGGCGTGGTATCGCCGTTTTCGGTGCTGTCGCTGCCGTCGACGGTGCTGTCCGCCGGGGCGGGCGTGGGGTTGGCGTTGGCGATCTGGTCCACCGTCACGGTCTGCTCGGGCAGGCTGCCCTCGGCGCCCTTGTTCAGGTCTGTCTCGGTGGCGTTGGCCGAGCCTGCCACATCGGTCAGGCCCGCCATCAGCTTGTCGGCGCTGGCAATCAGCGCGTCAGTGCGCTGCTGCATCTCGCTGGCGGCCTGGCTCAGGTCGGTGCTGGTGTCAGCGCTGTCGCTGGCCGTCTGGCTGCTGCCGCGGTTGGCGGCAGTAGCGGCGCTTTGCTTGGCGTAGCGGTCGATGCTGGCACCCAGCAGGGCGCTGACGGTGGGCATCGGCTGGTTTTTACTCTGGTACTGCACGGCGGTCAGCAGCGGGTCATCCGCCGCCGTGATGGCCGAAGCGTTGAGCACCTCGGCCTCGCCGTCCTCGATGAGGCGGCCGGTGACGCAGAGCTGCACACCCGCGTCCTCGCTGGGGGCTGTCAGGGTCAGGAAGCGGGATGCGTCCCCCACTTCCACCTCGGTATCCCACAGGCTGCGGGCCTGGATGCCCGCCACGAAGCGGAGGTAATCGTAATAGCTGGACAGGTCGGTGCTGCCGTAGAGGTCGAAAGCACCGTCGCCCTGCTCGGCGGGGTCGTAGTAGTAAACGGCCAGCACCTTAAAGCGGTAGGTGCGGCCCGGCAGGTAGAGGGTAAAGCCACTGTTGGCCTTGATGCCCTCCTCGGTGGTAAGCGGGGTGAGCAGGGCGTCGGTGGAAGCCAGCACCGTGTTGCCGGGGGCGGTGCTGTTCAGCGCGCTGGCTGTGGCGAAGCGGGTCTGGGCAGTTTCGCCGTCAGCGTTTTCGGCAGTGGCAGTATCAGCCGCGTAGACAAAGCGGCCCTCCATACCGGGGAAGCCCAGGTAGCCTACCACGCCGGGCAGCTTCTCGGTGCCCTTGGTCAGGTAGCTCTCGGCAGTATTGTCGTACAGGGCTGTGCCGTAGCTCTTGGCAGCGGGGCGTGCACCCAGGTCATTGCTGAAGAACCACCACAGCGCCACTGCGCCACCCACGATGACCAGCGTCAGCACCACCAGCACGGTGATGACCATACGGCGGCGGCGCTTCTCGCTCTTTTCGATCATGGCAAGGCTGTGGCTGCGGATGCTGTTTTCCGCGCCTGGCTTGTCCCCATGGCGGCGGCGCGGCGGCGGGGCCGTATCTGTGTCGTCGCTGTCGTTGTCATCAAACAGGCGGCTGGCGGCTTTGGTAAAGTCCTCGGCGCTGGTGGCGCGGCCTGCGGCGGCATCGGCTTCGTCCGCCGCCTGGGCAGCAGCCAGGGCCTCGGGGTCAAGCTCTGCCGAGAAATCCGGCACATCATCGTCCAGAATGGACGGTGCCGGGCTGCGGCGGATGGTATGGCCGCTGATGCTGGGCAACTCAGCTTCGGGGGCGGCAAACGGTTCACCGTCCACTTCGGGGGCCGGGGCACGGCGGTTCACCCGCAGACTGCGGGCGGTACGGGCGGCTTCTGGGCCGGCGGTACGGATGTCCAGCGGGTCGGTAGTGTTTGCAGCCGCGGCGGGGGCTGCCGCGTTTTCCTCGTCCAGTTCCGATTCAAACCGGATGGTACCGGTGGGTTCGGACACTGCCGGGGGTGCGGTGTGGGTGCGGCCCACATTCAGGTGGCGGGTCGCGCCGGGGTCAGCGGATTCCGCCGGGGCAGGTTCAGGCGTCGGCGGGGCCACCGGCTCGGCGGTGTCAAAGTCCAGCATCGGCTCAAAGTCTGCCGTGCGGTCCGGCTCGGTGGTAGGCGGTGTGCGGCGGCGCAGCGAGAACCGCACCGTGTTGCCCCGCTCACGCCCGGCCTCGGACACGATGAGCAGCGGCCGCTCCCGCCCAGGGCGGAAGATGATGCAGGAATCGGTCAACCGCAGGCCCAGCACGCGGCGGCGCAGCAGGTCCAAGATTTGGTTGCCGATGGTGGCATCGTTCAGATCCGGCGGCAGCGCGCAGGCGGCAGCACCGTGGTTATCGCAGATCAGCACAAAGGGGCACTGGCCCACGGTAGCGGGCATGTACACGGCGGCAAAGTCCGCCCCTGCGGCCTGCATGGCGGCCAGGGCGCGGCCTGCGGCGGCCTGCACCACATCGCCGGGGAATTTTTTCAACAGCTGGGGCGGCACCGTGATCTGCTTTTGCTTTTCGGGGTCAGCGTAGCTCTCGGTGCCAAAGTCAAACACAGCTTCGCTGTGGGGCAGCGGCTGCAGCAGCGCACCAACCAAACGGCCCGTAGTTTCATCCGCCGCCACCAGCAGCTTGCGCTTTTCCAGCAGGGTGTCCAGCGTAGCCTGGGCCAGGCTGGTCTCGCCGGTGGCAAACACATCATCGCCAAATTTGGCGCGCAGGCGCTGCACCCATTTTTCGCAGTACTGCTCGGCCATGGCGCGGTTGGGCGCACTGACCTGCACGCAGACGGCAAACTCGCCGTCACGTTCCAGCAGGCGCAGGCCGGGGCAGCCATCGGCTCGTGCCTGACGCAGCACCGCCGAAACTTCCGCCGCCGTGGGGCCGAAGACGCGCAAAATTCTCAGTTCTGTGTTTACCATGTTGAACCTCTAGTCAAATATCCATTGTTGTGGCCGGGGTATCCGGGGTGATGGCCAGGCTGTCCGGCACAGGCAGACCCAGCGCCATGCGGCGCAGCATATCCAACGCGTACATGGCGGCGCGGGCGCGGATGACACTGCGCTCGCGATAGCCGCCCAGGGTCAGCCGCATGAGGCAGCCCGTGTTGGTGCGGGCGTCGGCGCCAGCCAGGTAGACCGTGCCCACCGGCTTGCCGGGCAGTTCTCCGCCGGGACCGGCCAGGCCAGTGATACCCACGGCCAGCTCCGCGCCGGATTCTTTCGCCGCACCAAAGGCCATGGCAGCAGCCACGGGGCCGGAAACCACGTTGTACTGTGCAATCGTCTCTGCCGGGACGCCCAACAGCTTTTGCTTGGCGGCCTCGGCGTAGGTGACAAAGCCGTAGCCGAACACCTCGCTGGAGCCGGGCACATTGGTCAGCCGTTCGGCAATCATGCCGCCGGTGCAGCTTTCAGCCGTGGCGGCATGCAGGCCATTTTCCCGCAGCACGCGCACAACGGTGTATTCCAGCGCAGGCACGTCCACATCATAGGCGGCAGCGCCCAAAATCCGGCGGAACTCCTCCAGCCGTTCGCGGCAGGCGGCCTCGGCGGCTTCGGGGGTTGTTTCCCGCGCAGTTACGCGAATTTCACACTCGCCGGTCTTGCAGTAGATGGCGGCAGTGGGGTTGGTGCTTTCAAACAGCGGGGCCACCTTGCTGGCGATGGCGCTCTCGCCGCCCAGCACCCGAAGCGTATGGCTGTGGATAGTGCAGTTCTGGCGGGCCAGCAGCAGCGGGCGCACCTGCTCCAGCCACATGGCCTTCATCTCCCGGGGCACGCCGGGCATCAGGGCGGCGCAGTGGCCCTGGGCATCCTCAAACCAGGCGCCGGGGGCGGTGCCGTGGTCGTTGATGATCTTGCGGCCGTTTGTCGGCACCATGGCCTGCTTGCGGTTATTCTCGGTGGGGCGGCGATTTGTCCGGGCAAAGAAAGCCAGAATTTTGTCCCACTCGGTCTCGTCAAAATGCAGCGTATCGCCAAAGACCTCGGCCACTGTCTCCTTGGTCAGGTCGTCCTCGGTAGGGCCTAAGCCGCCGGAGAAGATGAGCAGGTCGCTGCGGCTTTTAGCCTGGGTCACCAGCTCCCGCAGGCGGGCGGGGTTATCGCCAATGACGTGCTGGTGCAGCACGCTGATGCCCAGCTCGGCCAGTTCGCGGCTTAAAAACTGCGCATTGGTGTTTAAAATGTCGCCCAGCAGCAGCTCGGTGCCAACGCAGATGATTTCAGCGGTCACAGCAGATCATCCTCTTCTCCACCCATACGGATGTAAATTTTCTCGACATTTTCAGCAGCTTCCGCTTCCAGCGCCAGCAGGTCGGGCATACCCGCCTCAGCCGCCAAAATTTCCTCCATAGTGGGGCTGGTCTTGGGGTGCGGCGGGGTGAAGATGGTGCAGCAATCCTCGTAAGGTTCGATGGACGTCTCAAAGGTGCCGATCTTGCGCGAAATAGCGATGATCTCGGTCTTGTCCATGCCGATGCAGGGGCGCAGCACGGGCAGGTCCTGGGCGGCGTCGGTGCAGGCCAGGGCCGCCATCGTCTGGCTGGCCACCTGGGCCAGGCTCTCGCCGGTGATAAGGGCCTGCAGTTCCAGCTTGGCGGCCACACGGTTGGCGATGCGCAGCATGCTGCGGCGCATCAGCACGGTGAACAGCACGTCGGGGGCATTATCTCGGATATACTCCTGCGGCTTGGTGTAGGGCACGACGAAGAGCGTGCAGTTGCCGGTGTACTCCACCAGTTCCCGGGCCAGGTCGCGCACCTTCATCTTGGCGCGCAGGCTGGTGTAGGGCGGGCTGGCAAAGTGGATGTGATGCAGCGCCAGGCCGCGGCGGGCCATGCACCAGGCGGCGACAGGGCTGTCGATACCGCCGGAAAGCAGGTTGAGGGCACGGCCGCTGGTGCCTACCGGCAGGCCGCCGGCGGCTTCCACTTTGGGGCCGTGGACGTAGGCGGAGTGGTCGCGGATCTCGACCATGACTTCCAGCTGGGGGTTGTGCACGTCCACCCGCAGGTGATGGTGCTTGTCCAGCAGGTAGGCGCCCAGCTCGCGGCAGATTTCGGGGCTCTTCATCGGGTAGGTCTTGTCGGCGCGCTTGGCTTCCACCTTAAAGGTGCGGATGCCGCGCAGCGTC
>ERZ772855.1989-NODE-1989-length-18276-cov-78.131112_pt1 | contig 18276 bp, 13 predicted proteins | sample MGYA00511900_ERZ772855 | MGnify/ENA primary metagenome ERZ772855 (study PRJEB29015, sample SAMEA2737701) | human gut metagenome | biome: human gut; feature: human-associated habitat; material: faeces | place: China | collected 2012 ...
TAATCCTGCGTGATAGGTGCAATCTCACTTCCGCCGTTGGTATCAAAGGTTATTGTGTACTGATTGATTTCCCACTTCGCCCAGTATTCCTTATTGCCCGTTTCGGTGTTGCTGATCGCCGTAACAGGAGAGCCGGTCAGATTTTCGTTGTCATACCAGCCCTTGAAGGTGTACCCGGTGCGCGTCACATCTGTCGGGAGTGTTGCGCCCACGCCGTAGGTGTAGCTTGTGACATTGCCGCTGTTGATCGTGCCGCCGTTCGTATTCAAGGTTACGGCGTAGGTCGGGGCTGTCCACTGCGCCGTCAGTTTCGTCACCTCAGCCGGAACACTGTCGCCGGGGGCGTAGAATTTACCGTTGCTGCCAAGCCACATAAAGAAACTTCCTGCATCCCCGTCCGGGCGGGTCAGACCGTCGGACGCAGGCGCGGTAAACTCGCTGCCGGTTTTCACGATGATTTGAATATCCTCGGAGCTATTACCCAGCTTGCCGCCGCCAAGGTCAAGGGTAACGACCTTTAGTCCGTCAGAACCCAGTGTGCCGGGGTTCAGGACTTCAAGGACGGGGCGGAAACCGAGGTAGACGTTCCGAAACGAGGACGAGGTGTAATACCAGAAGCGGGCCGAGTTGTACCCACGGTACGCCCGGAACGACTCGGCGGCAGAAGAAGTATCCTGTCCCCACGAATACATTTTATTCCAGTTTTGGATATATCCGCTGTTCTTGTCCAGTATCCTGTCCCATTCATTATTTGACGGCGTGTCGTGTTGGGACTCACCCGAGCCTGTAGAGTTACTTCCCACAGACGGTGCGCGCAGGGTATAGTCCACGCCGCCGCTGGCATAATTTTTGCCGAAAATCAGACCTTCGTCATTCAGTCCACCCCAGCTAATCGTATGCGTTACGGCATAGTCCGCCACAAACAGGCTGTGGGGATATTTGTTCTGCTGTGCATACTCCTCGGTGGTTGCCATCTCCGATGTGAGTTTGTAGGCTTCTATCGTTCCCACATAGGTAAAGGGAACATAGTGCAGCGACGTATCCGGCAAAGAAACCGCACCATCTGAGTTTCCGCCGTTTGCCGTTCCGGGAATATTCATCGCCGAAAGGTCAAAATAATATCTGCCGCCGGGGGTGAGGGAAAACTGCTCTGATAAAGCAAACTGCGCCGTGAGCTTGGTAACGTCCGCTGGAACGTTGTCGCCGGGCGCGTAGAGCTTGCCGTCGCTGCCAAGCCACATGAAGTAGCTGCCTGTATCTCCGTCCGGGCGGGTCAGGCCGTCGGACGCAGGGGCGGTAAATGCGCTGCCGTTTTTCACGATGATGTGAATAGCATCGGAGCTGCCGCCCAGCTTGCCGCCGCCAAGGTCAAGGGTAACGACCTTTAGTCCGTCAGAACCCAGTGTGCCAGGGTTCAGGACTTCAAGGACGGGGCGGAAACCGACGATCGGGTCGGAGAGCGCAGCATTGATGCTGAGCCAGAGGCGGGCCGAACTGAACCCGCGAATCGCACGGTACGACGCGGAAATGGAATGAGTATCCTGCCCCCACGAATGCATATAGATCCCGTTTTTGATATATCCGCTGTCTTTGTCCAGTATCCTATCCCATTCGTTGCTTAGGGGCGTGCCGCGTGTTGAATCACCTGAGCCTGTATAGCTACTTCCCACAGACGGTGCGCGCAGGGTATAGTCCACGCCGCCGCTGGCATAATTTTTGCCGAAAATCAGACTCGCAGTATCTAAGTTATTCCAGTTTACCTTATGCGTTACGGCATAGTCCGCCACAAACAGGCTGTGAGAGTATTTGTTCTGCTGTGCATATTCCTCGGTGGTCGCCATCGCAGACGTGAGCTTGTAGGCTTCTATTGTTCCCGCATAGGTAAAGGGAACATAGTGCAGCGACGTATCCGGCAAAGAAGCCGCACCATTTGAGTTTCCGCTGTTTGCTGTGCCGGGAATGCTCGCGCCGGAGAGGTCAAAGTAATAGGTGCCGCCGGGGGTGAGGGAAAACTGCTCTTCCACCTGCTTTTCCACCGTCAGCGCAATGTCTGTGAAATTGCTTGCGTAGTCGGTTTTATAATCGCCGTTGTACTGCTCGCTGAAAACTTTTAAGGTATAGTTGCCGGGTGCAATATCAGACGGGATTTTGATTTCAACCGTTCCGCTTTCGGCAGTAGGCTGTGCTACTCTGCCATAATACTGTGCGCCGTTGTTATCCGCAATGATGGCAGAGATATATTCATTTGCCCCTGTGGTCGCTCCGCTGTAATTCAGCGTAATGGTATCGTTGGGGTCGGTGCTGACAGCTTTTTCCGTTACAGCAAAATTGCGGCTGCTATCTAAAAGCGTCAATTTCCACTCGTTTCCGCTGTATTCGGGGACTGCGGTCAATCCTCCGTCAGGCTTTCCGCCCACAGCGGCGGATGTGAAGAGGACAGAGTTCAGATTTAAGTTAAAAGCGGGACGAGCCGCCCAGACAATGCCCACGCCGCAGTCGTACACCCTCCCGAAGCCGTCGACTGCGCCCGCGCTGGAAGTGAATTTAGCGAAAGGGGAACGGAGCCACCACACACTCGCGTACGCGCCATAATTGGCAACTCGCGCCGCTTCATCGGTAAAGCCATATTGTCCATTTTCCGCTTCTTGTGCTGACAGGAAAAACACTTGGTCGCTGTTTAGAATATTGGTAGAAGCAGCAAAGGAAGCGTTATGTGTGCTGCTCGTAAATGCTTCGTCGCTTTTCGTTGTTGACAGAATTGCAGCAAGTTCCCGGCTATCGAGATTGCTGCTTTCAAAGGTATTGCACCAACCCTGCGCGTCGCTGCCTTGCCATGCGTTGCTATACGGGCTTGTGCCATCGAAATATACATCATATACATCTCCGTGACCCCCGCTTCCCAACAAATCTTCGGACAAGAGGAATAGTCCGGTTGCGCCCGTGTTGGTCTGGTCGTCCAGCACACGCCATTTGACAGGGCTGCTATTGTAGCTTCCCATGTAGATATAATCGTAGCTGTTGTTGTTGTTCTTGTAGCCCAAAATCCCGCCTGTCGGGTTGTTTGTGTTTACAAGCCGGATCGCCTTTCCTGTATCCGCCGCAAACGCCACGGTGGGGAGCATACACGCCACCATGCAAAGACAGAGTAAGATGCTAAGTATTCGTTTCTTCATTTCTTGCCACCTCCGTTTTGCAATCTCAAACTATACTTTTTTCTTTTTCAGTACAATGTATAATATTAAACCAAGGTTACCAAGCAGAGCAAGTCCCGCAACAGAACCGATAACAATCAAAGCAGGTGAAGATGCGGGTTCGGATATGTTTCCTTCGGATATGTTTCCGAAGCCTGAGGGAACGGCTACATCTGCCACCGCTTTCACACCGGTGTCTTTCTCACCAATCCACCAGTTGCCGTTTTCACCGATAAATGGGGTAAGACCGTCCTTGCCGTCCGCACCGACAACTTTACCAAGATTGACTACCTTGCCGTCGGTATAGGTGATAACAAGCTCGCCGTCTGCATTGATCTCCGCTTTGACTATTCCGATGCCGTCCTTACCGTCTTTGCCGTCAGAGCCGTTTGCACCGTTTGTTCCGTTTGTTCCATTTGTTCCGTCCTTGCCGTTCTGTCCCGATGCACCTTTCTCTCCGGTGTCGCCTTTTTTGCCTTGTTGTCCGGCTTCACCGGTATCGCCCTTTTCGCCTTGTTGTCCGGTTTCACCGGTATCGCCCTTTTCTCCGGTGGCTTTCACACCGAGGGATACCCATGTCTGTCCGTCGTCATAGGAGATATACCAGAAGTTATCATCACCTATTTTTAGCTTAGGCGTTGCACCGTCTTTTCCGTCCTGACCGGGTGTACCTGTTTCGCCCTTGTCGCCTTTTTCGCCTTGTTGTCCGGCTTCACCGGTATCGCCCTTTTCACCGGTGGCTTTCACACCGAGGGATACCCATGTCTGTCCGTCGTCATAGGAGATATACCAGAAGTTATCATCACCTATTTTTAGCTTAGGCGTTACACCGTCTTTTCCGTCCTGACCGGGTGTACCTGTTTCGCCCTTGTCACCTTTGTCGCCTTTATCGCCCTTTTCGCCTTGTTGTCCGGTTTCACCGGTATCACCCTTCTCTCCGGTGGCTTTCACACCGAGGGATACCCATGTCTGTCCGTCGTCATAGGAGATATACCAGAAGTTATCATCACCTATTTTTAGCTTAGGCGTTGCACCGTCTTTTCCGTCCTGACCGGGCGCACCTGTTTCTCCCTTGTCGCCTTTATCGCCTTTATCGCCTTTTTCGCCTTTTTCGCCCGTCAGCTCCGACAAGGCAATCAAATTATTCCAGACAGAATCATCACTGTACTTCCACTGTATAAATCCATTATATACATTCAGTTCAATTTGCTTTCCATCTGCGCCGTCATTTCCATTTAACTCGGAAAGTGATACAAGAACACGGTAAGCATCGTCACTTTCGCCCACATATCGCCACTGGATACTGCTGCCGTCACTGCGTAATTCTATTTCTCTGCCGTCCGATCCCACAAAGGTTGAGAATGTTTTGGTATTGGATAATGCCGATACCGTTCCGTTATTGCCGACAGAGGAAACCGCAAAGGTGTAGGTGGTATCCTTTTCCAGATTATCGTATGTATATTCAAAGGTCGTGTCTGACAGAGGAGCATCAGTCACACGCACAAAATCGCCGTCATCCATACGCATCCAGATATGATACCCTGTATAGGGGCGTCTGCTGTCTGCAGTCGGTGCCTTCCAGGTGATTTTTGCACTTTGATTGTCTGTTACGGATACGCCTGTAAGTGTAGGTATGGGCGGTGCGGCACGAAGATTGGTCAGCACATATCCGAACACAGGAATCTTCTGATCTCCTGCCGTCCATGTACGCATACCAAAATCCCAGGTAAAGCCGTATTTGTTTGAAACATCGTAGTCGATTCCGTAGGAGGCAAGGAGCGAACGGCGGTCGATGTTGTTTACCGTACCGCTGGCGCCGTTGCTTTCCGTCGTGGTGTAGACCGTACCTGTTGCTTTGCTGTAGCTCAAATCGATTAGAAAACCCATATTGAATGCGTCTACGCCCCATGTGCTTTTCATCGAAGCGGAGAAGCCGTGCGCCATCTCAACTCCCTCGGCGTGCTCGGATGTGGTCGTCCAGTCGTTTGTGATACTGCTTGCGCCGAAGCCAAGCTCATATTTCTGCTTGCTCAGCGACTCAAATTGCGTAACCGAACGGTCGGCTGAGCCGGGATCCGACCAATAGGCGAACGGGTCGCCCTCGGAATTTTCCGGCAAAACATTGCTGTTCAGTATCGGCAGAGCCTTTGCCTTTCCCGCTGCAATGTCTTTCTTGTAGGTTTCGTTATACAGTACCGCAAACTCATCGTAATATTCACGGTCAAGCATGGTGTAGACCGGCTGCCCGGGGATCATCAGGGCGATGGTGTTTTTCTCGCTGAGATCAAAATCGCCCTTTTGCGGGTCATAAAGTGAGTAATAATAGGTTGTCGCCGGCACGCGGTACAGCACCACAGAATCGTTGCCGCCGGCATTGAAGGAGGCACTGTATTCCTTTGAAAGGGTATCCTCTGTGCTCTTTGTAAAATCCATGGTGTATCCGAGGGTTGCCTCGTATCTCCACACCTTCAGATCTCCCTGCGCGACGATGGACGCACCGAAGGAGGTGTTGTGCGATGAGGATTTCGTGTCCGAATAGCCGGAGGAAAAGGTATAAGTGGTTGAGCCGTCGGAGAAATCAAGATCATAGTCACCGAGCTCCGAGAAATACGGAGCCGCCTGGAGCACCGCCTGCACCTGTGCATCGGAATATCCGTAGCCCTTGCCCTCATAGCGAGCAAACAGACCGTCCTTGTTCACGTCAGCCGCAAGCAGTATGCAGTTATACGGCATATCCCATGCAAGGTCGGCATCGTGGCAGAGCTTGGAAAACTCATCCTTCTCGGCTGTCACTGTATACTTGCCGGCGACCGACAGCGTGCCGCTGCCGAAATCCTCGCCGTAGAAAACATCGGTGAACAGGTCGAATTTACGCGCCGAACCGCTTCCCTTTTGCCTTTCGGCGGCAAGCGCGATCACCTGCTCGCGGCCTTCCATGTTGTGGTCAAAATTGCCTGCGATGACATCCTGATACCACCACCATCTCGCGCTTGAATTCTTTTCGCGCGCGGTGTCGCGCAGAAGATTAAGCGCGCCGTTCTGCTGAACCTCATACAGTCCGCCTGCAATCCATACCTGTTTTGGCGTACCTCTGCCGTTGATCGCAACGCTTGTCATAGCGGGCTTCGGCTTCACGCCCTGATCCGTTGTTCCTTTTGCGGTATAGCCGCTCATGGAAATTTTCTGCACATTCGTTATTGACTTGTTCTGACCGTAATAAACGGCATAGCCCATATTTTCGTCGTCGGTCTTCTTGTCCCAGATAAAGCCCTTCTTCTTTTCTTCCCTGACTTCACGGAAATATCCGGCAATTATGATTTCCTGCCAGCCGTCGCCGTTGATGTCTCCCGCGGCAAGGTTTCCGTAGCGGATATGATCGTAGTAACGGCTGCCGTCCGCTTTTTCATCCTCGCGGTTCAGGGTCATCAGGGACTTTTGATCCACTCTTTTGAGGTTTCCGTTTTCGGCTTTGTATACCGAGAGCTTTGAAACAGCCTTACGGAAGGAATCGCCGGAAATCTCCTTGTCCCTGCCGTCGATCTTATCCGGCTCGGCAATGCCTGCGTACACGATAAGCTCATCGCAGCCGTCACGGTCAATATCCGCCGAGACAAGCGACTTCGTGATCTGGTCGCGCTCATACAGAGTCGTGTTCCAGCCGTCGAAATAGGCATTGCCGCTGCCCTTGGATTTGACAAACGATTTTCTTGAAAGTCCCTGCTCTCCGGCAATTCCCGTGCCGGCGATTCCCCATAAATCATCATTGCCGACGTAGGTGATAACGGCGGTCATCTTTCCGTCACCATCATAGTCGCCCGCCGTGACATTGAAATAGTGGCGGAATTCCTGGTATTCCAGCTCGCCGTAACCGGGTTTCTTGCACGCCCACATCGGAGCGTCGGCAATTTTCTGAAGCTCGGAGCGCTTGTTGTTTACAAGGTTTTGTACCCAGTAGCAGATCTTCGCAGTGTTCTTGGAATTATCCATATCGCAAAGACCGACAAAGATGGCATGATCGTTTCTGCCCGTGCCGAGTGGGTCGTAAGCTGTTCCAACAGCAAATGCAACATTATCGACAGCAGAAACCCGATGGGCACTCGGTGTACATTCGGCAATGTTGATACCGAAATTCCACTTACTGTATACCTTGGTATGATCCTGCGCCGCCTGCCCCTCTGCGTTGCGATAGCTGTAAATGATCGGCTCATACCATGGGGTGATGGCAAAGGGCTGACCTTTTTTTGTTCCGTACGGGTTGCTTTCATCCTCTGCCCATCCGGCCGGTGGGGTTGTGTCGGGTGTGAGCAATGTACCATATGCACTCGAGTCGGATGCCGATACTCCCAGAGTGGCATAGCTCACCATAGGTAAAACGGCACACATCACCATACATAGGGTGAGCAGTGTACAAAGTATTCGTTTTTTCATTTTCCGTTTCCTCCCTTCAAATATTGTGAACGGTATTTATCCGCAAACAGAGCGACACCCTGTTTTAAGACCTCCATTTGGGTTTTTAAATAATATTCATCCTCAAACATAGCATAGTGTACACAGGCACGAACAAATATAAAAATCAACGGTGTAATCACCGTGTACGGAATACCGATTTTCGGCTCCAACCGCTTGGCATATTCGGTATAGCGCTCATTCACTCCCTCAAAGAATTTCTTGCCGTGCTCAATATATTTCGGATGAGTATAGACCTGATACATCAGCCGATATTTTTTGCCGTGCTTCTTTGCGGTCCAATACGGAACCTCTCTCACAAATCGGACAACATCATTCGGGTCGGTGGGAGCTTTTTCCATAAAATCATCCTCAACCTTTTCCATACAGTATGCAGTTGATTCAATAATCAGTTCATCCACACTATTGAAATAGGAATACAGATTTCCCGTTGTACACCCACACGCTGCCGCCAAAGCCTTGATACCCGTACCGGTCAGCCCGTTTTCAGCATAACATTCAAAGCATTTTTCCATCATTTCCTGCTTACGCTCGTTGTGTTGTTCCTCTGTTGTTCTCATAATGTTCGCTTCCTTTTGATAACTAATCGATTAATTAACTATATTATAACACAGGACTACGGTAATTTCAACAATTTACTAAAAAAAATTTGCAAAATATTATATTTTTATCGCATCTGTCGGGAACTTTACTGATATAGCAGTACCCTTTTCCGAACTTTCTTCCACACGAACTTTACCATTGTGCAGTGTGACGATTTCCCACACCAAAGAAAGCCCCAAGCCTACGCCGCCGTATTCTCTGCTTCGGGATTTATCCACACGAAAGAAGGGCTGAAAAATACTTTCTCTGTATTGTTCGGGGATGCCGTAGCCGGTATCCGCAACCGTAATAACAAGCTGATTGTCTTTGTGCGTTACGGTAATATTCACTGTACCGTCAAAACGGTTGTAGCGTATAGCGTTTTCGGTCAGATTATATAACAAACGGTAAATCAGCGTGTCACTGCCTGTCATAACAGCATCGCCCGTGCTTTCAAGTGTAATGTTGTTCTTCTCTGCAAGGGGTGCAAGGTCAGTGAAAATCTCTTCTACCATAGGAGCTATCTCTATGCGGTCGGCACACGATACTGTCCTAAGCTCACTCATTTCCAACAGGGTTTTTGTCATTTGCGTCATTCGTTCGGTCTGCTCACGCAACAATCGGAGGAACTCCGCCGTTTCCGGCAACACCTCGGGATGCTCTGCCGAAAAAAGTTCAAGCTGTGCCTGCATCAGCGAAAGCGGCGTACGCAACTCGTGCGCCGCGTTTCCCGTGAACTGTCGTTGAGCGGTAAATCCCTCATCAAGACGGTCAAGCATACGATTGAATGACTTGACAAACTGTTTCAGTTCAGGCGGAACCTCTTCGGTTATCTTCATATCCGTCAAATTGTTAGGTTGAACCTTTTCAACCCGAGCTGTAAAAGTACGCAGAGGTTTCAGCGCATGCCCGCTTAAAAAATACGCAAGCACACCGCCTAACAATGTTGCCGCCGCCGTAATATACCAATTGGTAGTGATAAAGGATTCCTGTGCTCCGTTAATTACGATAGTTAATTCACGATCAAGCTTTTCGTGTTCGGGATCGAAAAAGTCAGGTTCTCCTTTGTCCGTATCTCCGTAACCTGTAACATAAGAGCCTATGGAATCCATGTAACGGCTGCCGGAATAGCCGATAAGAACATTCATAAAAATACAGGTAGCTCCGATAAGAAGTGCTGTCATCAGAGTTATGCGCCATTGCAAGGATAGCTTTTTCATTCTTTTTCTTCCTCCATAACATATCCTTCACCAATGCGATTGCGAATCGGGTCATAGCCGAGTGCCGCACGCAGTTTCTTTCGTAATGCAGAAATATGTACTCTTATTGAATTGCTGAAATTGTCAACACTGTTATCCCAAACATGGTCGAGCAGTTCTTCCTGACTGACGGGGCGACCTTGATTAAGAAGTAAATATTCAAGTATTCCGATTTCTTTTCGAGTAAGTGACAGTTCCTGACCGTCAGCAACGGCAACACGGGCTTTGGTGTCAAAAGCAACCTTTCCACAGTTCAAAACAACATTGTTTTGTGTAAAACGCCGGCGAGTCAGACTGCGTATTCGTGCCTCAAGCTCCTCCAAATGAAACGGCTTTGTCAGATAATCGTTTGCTCCGGCATCCAGTCCCTCCACCTTATCGGCAACCTCACAGCGTGCCGAAAGAATTAACACTCCGGTATCCCTGTCGGTTTCTCGCAGAGTTCGCAGTACCGTCATCCCGTCTGCACCGGGTAAATTCAGATCAAGTAAAACAAGATCGTACTTTTCCATTCCGAGCAACTCATTTGCTTTGTTTCCGTCATAGCAAAAATCAACGCTGTATGCCAGTCGTTTAAGGCTGCGAACAATTGTATCGCACAGTGCACGCTCGTCTTCAATTACTAAAATACGCATAAAAACTCTCCTTATTGTGTTTTAATATTTCTTTGATAATTTAATTATATCGCTCATACATAAAGTTTTTGTTAAGTTTTAATTCTTAACAGAGATTTTACATCCTATGTGCTACAATTAGAGCATAAAAGAAAGGGGTGACCGAATTGACTCGAAAGAAAAAAGCCGTATTTCAGATCGTACTGATTATCTGCGGAATTACGATGCTGTGTTACGGAGCTCTGCGTGGAGAGGCAGAAACCGTGTTAAGCAAGGCAATCCGGCTGTGTTTGGAGTGTGTGGGAATTGGATAACAAAGAACCGAAGAAAAAAAGAGGCAGTGTATCGCAGTTCCTCTCACGCTTTAGATGGCTGATTCAAGCAGGAGCAACTTTGCTGAGCAATATTCATCTGCCGAATTTTTTTAAGGGCGGAATTTATCAAGGCAAAGGAAAGGCTGTTTGTGTGCCGGGGCTGAATTGCTATTCCTGCCCGGCGGCATCGGGCGCCTGCCCAATCGGCTCGTTTCAGGCGGTGGTGGGTTCGTCAAAATTCAGTTTTTCATATTATATCACAGGATTCCTCATATTGATAGGGGTTCTGCTCGGACGTTTTATCTGCGGTTTTTTATGTCCGTTCGGATGGCTTCAGGAACTGTTACATAAGATACCGACAAAAAAGCTTTCCACTAAAAAGCTAAAACCGCTGACATACATAAAATATGCAGTTTTACTTTTTGCTGTAATTTTGCTGCCAATGCTTATTACAAACGATGTGGATATGGGAGATCCTTTTTTCTGTAAGTATCTTTGCCCTCAAGGGGTACTCGAGGGGGCAATCCCTCTTGCCGCCGTCGATTCGGGAATCCGTGCCGCACTGGGTACGCTCTTTTCGTGGAAACTGGGCATATTGATTACGGTAATCGTACTGAGTGTACTTTTCTACAGACCGTTCTGTAAGTGGCTGTGTCCTCTCGGTGCATTTTATGCATTGCTTAACAAGGTGTCGCTTTTCGGAATGAAAGTAGACAAACACAAATGTATTTCCTGCGGAAAGTGTGCCAAAGTATGCAAGATGGATGTAGATGTAACCAAAACTCCCGACCACGCCGAATGCATACGCTGCGGTAAATGTATCCGTGCCTGTCCTGTAAAGGCGGTCAGCTTCCGCTACGGCTTTGGCAAAGAAAATGAAAATGATTGTCCCGCTAAAAAAGTGGAAACACCAAAACAAAAAATTGAAGCAAAAATTGAAACAAAAATTGAAACAGATATTGAAACAGAAAAGGAGTAAACATTATGAAAATGACAAAAATTTTAACCTTACTGACTGCCTTGATGATGTTGTTAAGCTTTGCCGCCTGTGGCACAAACAAAGACAATACGACTAATACTACTAATACTACCACAAATAAGAAAAGCGAAACAGCTATGCTGACAGCTATGAATCCAAACACAAAAGACGAGGCTACCGATCTGCATCAAAAACTGATGGCACGGGAAAATGCTATTCTTTCCGAAAACAGCGCACTTTGGGAAAAGGTATTTATTTCAGCCGATAAGGGTATGACGATGATTGAGGACGGCGGAAACTACGGTGATTTTCTTCTGAAAACAATTGACGGCATCAAGGATCAGTTCAGCGCAGATGAGTTGAAGGTGCTTAATGAAGGTGCCGAAGAGATTAAGGAAATCGAAGGAAAGCTGACAATTTTGGAACAAAAATTTCCCGGATGCGGAGAAAAACCGTCTGATGGGGATAAGAGCGTTCCGGCTGAAAACGGTAAGCCCATAGAAAAGGATAATCTGACGAAATTCCCAACATTTGACGGCAAGGATCTTGACGGAAACGAAGTTAATAGCAGCACGCTTTTTGCAAAAAATACCGTTACCGTAGTAAACTTCTGGTTTACCACCTGCAATCCCTGCGTGGAAGAGCTTGCTGACCTGGAGGCTCTGAATAAACAGCTTGCAGAAAAAGGCGGAGCAGTAGTCGGAATCAACTCGTTTACACTTGACGGTGACAAAACAGCTATCTCTGACGCAAAGAATATTCTGGCAAAAAAGGGTGTGACCTACAAAAACATTTGGTTTGATTCAAAAAGTAAAGCCGGAGAATTCACATCCGGATTGTACTCCTACCCCACAACTTATGTAGTCGATAAAAACGGTAATATTGTGGGAGAGCCGATTGTCGGTGCAATAACCTCCGAAAATCAGTCCGAAAAGCTGCAGAAGTTGATTGATCAGGCAATTGCAAACAGCAAGAACTGATGTGTACCTGTCCCGACAAAGTATCAATAATGCATATTTTCAGGTTCTGTAACAGATGTTTTGTAACCGTCAAATAAGGCACACCTACACAAACCGCCCGAAAAGCGATTCAATAACAGAAAACGCAAAAGGAGGCGGTTATGGTGACAAAGCACCTTCCTGTTTGGCGGATTGAACACAATGGCGAAAACCTTTAAATTTGTGAAAACAACCAAGAAAGAAAATCGTTATTTTTATTTATAAATAATTCTTTTTAGTGGATGTCGCCTGTTTTTCAAACTAAGTACAAGCACGCAAACAGCCACGCTGTTTGCACCTGATGAATTGTAATATCGGAAGATTTTATGGGCGCTGCCCATACCCGCAAGCCTTTAAAAATTCAGGTCAAGCCTTTAAAAAGGCTTGACCTGAATTTTTAAATTATTTGCCTTAAACACTGTATTAAACCATAATTTTCCCAACTTTCAATAAATCCCCATTAAAATAAAAATATTTTTGCAACCTTTTTATAATTTAAAAAGTGTTATATACAAAGGTGGTGAAATAATGAATGATTTAAACAACGATGATTTTGTTACAGCTGTCGTAAATGAATATTCCGATACGATTTACAGGGTGGCTTTGAACATAACAAAAAACAGCGCTGATGCATTTGATGTGTGTCAGGAAGTTTTTATAAGATTAATTAAAAACAAACATAAAATCAAAGACCGCAGTCATCTGAAAGCATGGCTTTTGCGTGTTGCCGTAAATTGCGCCAAAAGCTGCAAAACATCGGCATATGTTCGCCATTGCGTACCGCTTGCCGAGGCAAGAGAACAGGGTGTGTCGGATAATACTTTTGATAAAGCAATTTTTCAATTCGTTATGCAATTACCGCCAAAGTACAGCGTTGCGATTTATTTGTTTTATTATGAAGATTTAAAAATCAGTGAGATTTCAAAAATACTGAATGTAACACAATCAACGGTTAAATCAAGACTTGCACGGGGCAGAAAACAACTTAGAGAAATTATTGAAAGGGAGCAATCATATGACTGATAAAAAAGATTTTAATGCGGAAGTATATAAAAATAATGCGAAAAATATTAAACTTAGCGAAAAGCAGAAAGCTGAATTGATAAAAGTAATGCGTGATACCGAAAAACAATATAAACAAAACAGTGTATCGCACAAAGTTTTCAATTTGAAAACAGGAACAGCGGCAGCAATAGCCGCAGTGTTTGTATTTGTTGCAATATATGCAGGATTTTTTAAACCGAATACAGAGCAAATTTCCTCAAATAAAAATATTTTTACAATAACTGCAAACGCCGCCGAAATTGAGGACAAGTCTGAAATAGGTGTATTTTCGTCGGTCAACGGAAGTCAATATTTATTGAAAGATTTTAATAATGATGACACGATTTATCGAAACGCACAGGGAAAAACCGATTATTTTAATGATTTTGAACTTACAAACCTTAAAATCAACGGAAAAAATATTGAGAGCGTGACATTTAATTCAAAACAAAAAGGAATTTATTTTCTTATAAATTCATATATAAACGATAATGAAAATACGGAAGATGCAGAAGACGGCAATAGTTATAATTATTATAACAGTATAGCCATAGCCGAAATCGGAGATTTTTCAAATTACGGAAGTCTTGATAATTCACAATATACAAAAGCGGAATTTAAAGAACATTCGGACGGTTTATATGGGGAGTTTTGTGACGGATTTACATTTACGGTAAAAAACCCGAGTGAAAACGAACAGGAGATAAAACTTGATAAAGTGATAAATCTTATGGTTGAAACCGACAGAACAGACAGTGAAATTGACAATTGGGCAGACGAATATTACCGACTTGACAGTGAACTTTTAAGTATGAGAGCGAAAAATCGTATGAGTGATGACGGAGAAATTCAAGTCACAGATGATGAAAATGCTCTTGAAACAAAGATGGAAAATATAAATAACAGCATACTTTCAAAAATTGTTGACGGAGCAGAGATTGATGTAAGCGTGCAGTTTACGGACGGAAGTGTTCGAAGTGAAAAAATCAGAATTTCTTACAATAACGGCAATTGCGGAGGGGAAGATAATTTCCCGAGTATTACTTTCAGATTGGTGTGAGTTTGGTTTAGCGAATAGTCAAACTAATAAATTTAAAAATTCAGGTCAAGCCTTTAAAAAGGCTTGACCAAACTTTTATAATTGTTTAGCAGTAACCGTCAAATAAAGCACACCTACACAAACCGCCCGAAAAGCGATACAATAACAGAAAACGCAAAAGGAGGCGGTTATGGTGACAGAAAAGGAAGGTGCTTTGTTAGTCAGAAAATTTACGTACAGCAAACTGAGCGGACGGAAATTTTGCCGTGAAAACGGCATAAAACGCAGCACTCTCAGATACTGGATAGAACGTGTAGCTGAGCTTGCCGACGGGAAAGAAGTATATTTTTCCGAATTGGTATTGGGCGGTGAAAATAAATGCTGACTATCCACCCTGAAAAGATTTACATTTCCTCTGCAAATGTTGATATGAGAAAAAGTATAGATGGCTTGTCTGCGATTGTAGAGCAGAATTTCAAACTCAATCAGTTCAGTAACGCAATGTTTGTATTTCACAACAGGCACTGCGACAAGATAAAGATCCTTTACTGGGATAAAGACGGTTTCTGCCTGCTGTATAAAAGAATAGAACACGGCAAATTCCACTTTCCGAGAGGTCTTACAGCTGATAAATACACAGTTACTCAGGAAGAACTTTCGTGGCTTTTGCACGGCTTGAAAACAGAAGAAATTCATAAATACAATTCACTTAAAAACGCTCGGTAAAACGGGCGTTTTTCTTGTATTTATGCGTTTTTTGCGGTATAATTAAAACAGTAAAAAACTGATTTTGGAGCGTGATTTTTTTGAAAAATATGCCTACATATGAAGAACTTCCGGCACAGAATTCCGCTCTGAAAAAGCAAGTAAAATATCTCGGAAATCAAAATGAAAAAGCACAATCTGAAATTAAAAATCTTACACTTCAGAATATGGCAAACTGGATGATAAAGGGAGCTAATCTGTTACGACCGATATATAAGGAAATGTGAAAAGAACTTGTATCAAAGCATTTTATTCACGCAGATGAAACGCCGCTTGAGGTTTTGAACGAACCCGGAAAAGCGCCTGCTTCAAAATCATATATGTGGGTTTACAAAACAGGGCCGTTCGAGGGAAATCCGATTGTTCTGTATGACTATGAGGTCGGAAGAAGCGGAGAATTTTCAAAGAAATTTCCGACTGGATTTTCGGGATGTCTTCATTGTGACGGCTGGGCAGGCTATGACAAGGCAGAAAACGCAAAAAGATGCGGCTACTGGACGCACCTGAGGCGATATTTTCTGAATGCATTAGATGTGCAGGAGGACAAAACCGATTACAGCACCATAGCAGGGCAAGGCTTGCTTATGATTCAGGAAATCTTTGCACTTGAGAAAATTGACCCGAAAAATCCCGGAGAAAAAAGGAAATACACTCTTGAAGAAACCGCAGAAATCAGGGAGAAAAATTCTGCTGATAAGGTAAAAGAATTTTTCAAATTCTGCGAAGAAAACCAAGGGAGAACTCTGCCCAAAAGTCTGACAGGCAGAGCAATCGGTTATGCTCTGAATCAGAGGGTAACGCTTGAAACTTTTCTTAAAAATCCGAAAATTGAGCTTACAAACAATTCGGCAGAAAGGGCGATAAAGCCGTTTGTCATAGGCAGAAAAAACTGGCTTTTCTGCAATAGCGAGGCAGGAGCTCAGGCTTCATCAATAATCTATTCGATTATCGAAACTGCCAAGGTTAACAACATCAATCCATATGACAGGCTTGAGCAGATTTTCATAAGCATACAGCAAGGTGTCGACACGATAAAATCTCTGCTCTGAATTTTATACTTTTACACTTACAGCCCACTTGAATCTCTCAGGTGGGCTATTGTTATTCTCGTTTTTTGTCAAGGTGTGCCTTATTTTACGGTTACGTTGCAAACACCGCTTAGACAAACAAAAAAGCACTACCGAAGTAGTGCTATAAGTTCAAAGGTCACCTTTTAAAAGGTGTATATTAAAGGGAGTACCCTGAAAACTGAATAAAGGTTAAGCAAACCATTGAGAAGTAATATTGTAAATACTTTAATAAGCTGACCAAAAGACTCTTGTGGTCAAGCCCTCGACCTATTAGTACTGCCAAGCTAAATGCCTCACGACACTTACACACGCAGCCTATCAACCTCGTAGTCCTCAAGGGGTCTTACTTGCTTATGCAATGGGATATCTAATCTTGGAGTCGGCTTCACGCTTAGATGCTTTCAGCGTTTATCCGTTCCGTACGTAGCTGCCCAGCCGTGCCATTGGCATGACAACTGGTGCACCAGAGGTACGTCCATCCCGGTCCTCTCGTACTAAGGACAGAGCTCCTCAAATATCCTGCGCCCACGACAGATAGGGACCGAACTGTCTCGCGACGTTCTGAACCCAGCTCGCGTACCACTTTAATCGGCGAACAGCCGAACCCTTGGGACCGAATACAGCCCCAGGATGTGATGAGCCGACATCGAGGTGCCAAACCTCCCCGTCGATGTGGACTCTTGGGGGAGATCAGCCTGTTATCCCCAGGGTAGCTTTTATCCGTTGAGCGACGGCATTTCCATTCACATACCGCCGGATCACTAACTCCAACTTTCGTTACTGCTCGGACCGTCATCCTCGCAGTTAGGCTGGCTTTTGCGTTTACACTCAGAGGCACGGTTTCCGTCCGTGCTGAGCCAACCTTTGAGCGCCTCCGTTACCTTTTCGGAGGCGACCGCCCCAGTCAAACTGCCCACCTGACAATGTCCCCCGACCGGATTCACGGTCGCAGGTTAGAATTCCAGAAACCTAAGGGCGGTATCCCAACAACGACTCCGTATAAGCTGACGCTCATACTTCCTAGTCTCCCGCCTATCCTGTACATAGATTTCCGAAACCCAATATCAGGCTACAGTAAAGCTCCATGGGGTCTTTCCGTCTTGCCGCAGGTAACCGGCATCTTCACCGGTACTACAATTTCGCCGGGTGGGTAGTTGAGACAGTGCCCAGATCGTTACACCATTCGTGCGGGTCGGAACTTACCCGACAAGGAATTTCGCTACCTTAGGACCGTTATAGTTACGGCCGCCGTTTACCGGGGCTTCAATTCGGAGCTTGCACTCCTCCTCTTAACCTTCCGGCACCGGGCAGGTGTCAGCCCCTATACTTCATCTTTCGATTTGGCAGAGACCTGTGTTTTTGCTAAACAGTCGCCTGGGCCTATTCTCTGCGGCTCTTTCGAGCACTCCTTATTCCGAAGTTACGGAGTCAATTTGCCGAGTTCCTTAACTACCCTTCTCCCGCTGGCCTTAGAATTCTCTTCCTGTCCACCTGTGTCGGTTTGCGGTACGGGCGTCTACTTCTATACACAAAGCTTTTCTCGCCATACGCCACATTTACTTCCCTACTCTAATTTCAGTCCCTTGCGCCCGGGTCAACCATCGCCCGGGTTAAACGCTTTGTATGTGTCCCTTTGTTTAAATTGTAGACGGTAACGGAATATCAACCGTTTGTGCATCGGCTACGCCTTTCGGCCTGACCTTAGCTCCCGACTTACTTGGAGCGGACGAACCTTCCTCCAAAAACCTTAGACTTTCGGCCATTAAGATTCTCACTTAATTCTCGCTACTTATTCCGGCATTCTCACTTCTGTACAGTCCACCGCCGCTTTCGCTACGACTTCACTCCGTACAGAACGCTCTCCTACCATACCTTGCGGTATCCTAAGCTTCGGTGTATAGTTTAGCCCCGTTAAATTTTCGGCGCAGAATCACTCGACCAGTGAGCTATTACG
>ERZ772855.1992-NODE-1992-length-18271-cov-13.087670_pt1 | contig 18271 bp, 15 predicted proteins | sample MGYA00511900_ERZ772855 | MGnify/ENA primary metagenome ERZ772855 (study PRJEB29015, sample SAMEA2737701) | human gut metagenome | biome: human gut; feature: human-associated habitat; material: faeces | place: China | collected 2012 ...
CGTCGGCAGCCCCGCTTCTGTATGCCCGACCCGGTTTTTACGGAAAGTGTTTTCCATTTTTGGGGCGTAATATAAGAGAAATATGAAAGAAAGCTGAAAAAATTGGGGGAATAATTGTGGATAATATGTTAAATCTGCGCTTTTGGCCTATTTATTTCGGAATATGATTGACATTGATTTTGTGATGTGTTACAATTCGGTTACACTGCGGGCGGTATGGGGTTGCGTTAACGGCAATTCCGGTACCGCCTATGACGGGAGAAAGATGCGAATATGATTGAATTTACTGATGTTGTAAAATCCTATACGCAGGGTAACAAGGCCCTCAACGGCGTTACCATGCAGATCGAGGACGGCGAGTTCTGCTTCCTGATCGGTCCTTCCGGTTCCGGTAAGTCCACCATCATCAAGCTCATCACCGGCGAGCTGAAGCCCACCTCCGGCACCGTCCACGTCAACGGCTATTCTCTGGAACGAATTCGCAAGCGCGAAGTTCCCTACCTGCGCCGCACGGTCGGCGTCGTGTTTCAGGATTACCGCCTGATCGAAAAAATGACGGTCTATGAGAACGTGGCCTTCGCCATGCGGGTCGTGGGCGCGAAGGAATCCGAGATCAAAGAGCGGGTCCCCTACGTGCTGGAGCTGGTCGGTCTGGAAAGCAAGATGAACCGCCATCCCAATGAGATGTCCGGCGGCGAGCAGCAGAGACTTGCCATTGCCCGCGCGCTGGTGAACAATCCGTCCACCATCATCGCCGACGAGCCTACCGGCAATCTGGACCCGGAGCGCTCCTTTGAAATCATGGCGCTGCTGCAGGAGATCAACAATCTGGGAACCACCATGCTGGTGGTCACCCACGACCAGAATCTGGCAAAGCTGTTCCATAAACGCACCATTGCCATCAATGAGGGCGTCGTGGTGAGAGATGGAATCGGGGAGGAAAGCAAACATGAAGCTCAATAATATCGGGTACCTGCTCAAGGAGGGCTTCCGCAGCATTTTCCAGCACGGCTTCATGTCCTTTGCCGCTATCTGCGTCACGGTGGCGTGTCTGATCATCGTGGGCAGCTTCTCCGCGCTGGCTTACAATCTGGACATCATGGTTCAGGATTTGAATAAGACCAGCGAAATTATGGTGTACATCGACAGCGACCTTTCCGACGCCGAGGCAAGATCCATCGGCACGAAGATCAACCTTCTGGACAATGTGTTTGACGCGAAATACGTTTCCCGGGAGGAAGCGCTTCAGAACTTCGTCAGCGACCATGACAACGACAGCGCCTTCAGCGGCGTTCAGGCGCAGGATCTGCGCCACCGCTACGTGGTCACTCTGGAAGACAATACCAAGATGGAGCAGACCGCTGAGCAGCTGAAGAATCTGCCCGGTGTGGATAAGGTCAGCGCGGCCTATGAGCTGGCGCAGGGCTTCACTACCCTGCAGAACGTGCTGCATATCGTCTCCGTGGCCGTGATCGCGGTTCTGCTGGTGGTCAGCCTGCTGATCATTTCCAACACCGTCAAGCTGGCCATGTACGACCGGCGGGACGAGATCGCCATTATGAAAATGGTGGGCGCGACCAACGGCTTTATCCGGCTGCCCTTCGTGGTAGAGGGCTTCTCCCTCGGCATGATCGGCGCAATTCTCGCTTTCGGTCTGGAATGGCTGGGCTATGACGCGATGATCGCGAAGATCGGCAGCGTGGACGCCTTGCAGCTGTTCAACTTCGTACCCTTCCAGGAGCTTCTGCTCCCCATGGTCGCTACCTTCGCCGCCGCCGGTATGTTCGTCGGTATCGTGGGCAGCTGGACTTCTATCCGAAAGTTTATGGACGTATAACTATGAACAAACACAGAGAGATAACCGTGAGATCACTTGTCGCCCTATGTCTGGCGGCGGTGATGGCGGTGAGCATCCTGCCGGTTCCGGCGGATGCCGCCACCTCCGGTGAGATCCAGAAGGAGATTGACGCACTGGAGGAAAAGAATAAAGCCATCCAGGCGCAGATCGACGCTGTGCGAAGCCAGTACGACGCCAACTATAACGACATGGCCGACATTGTAAACAGGAAGGAAGCCATTGACGAGGAAATTGCCCTTCTGACGGACAAGATCGAGACGACCAACGCCCAGATTTCCGCCTACAGCCAGCTCATTGCGGACACCCAGGACGAGCTGGACGCCGCCGAGGAAGAGCTGCGCACCCTGAGCGAGCAGCACCGGGAGCGCATCCGGGCGATGGAGGAAGGCGGCAGCATTACTTACTGGCAGGTCATTTTCGAGGCGAACAGCTTCACCGACCTGCTTGACCGGCTGAACATGATGCAGGAGATCTCCGAGGCCGACCAGCGCCGCCTTCAGGAAATGCGCATCGCGTCGGACATCGTCACCGCCACCCGCATGAGCCTGGAATCGGAAAAAACCGAGCTGGAAGGCACCTGGGAGGAGCTGACGGCGGCGGAAGCCGAGCTGGAAGAAAAGCGCACCGAATCTGATGACATGCTGCGGGAGCTGGAAAAGAAATCCGAGGAATACCAGCAGCTGATGGACGAGTCGGAAGCGCTTCAGGACGAGCTGATGCAGGAAATTGCTGCCAAGGAAAAGGACCTCAAGCAGGCAAAGTACGACGAGTACCTGGCCAAGCTGGCTTTGCAGGGTGAAAACCCGCCCTCCAATGCCTCCTGGACGACGCCGGTGTCCGGCTATACCATTACCAGCCCCTTCGGAATACGCACTCACCCGATCCTCGGCACACAGAGAATGCACAACGGCATTGATATGGCCTGCAATCAGGGAACGCCCATTTACGCCACGAGAGCCGGCACCGTCACGGTGGCCTCCTATCAGGCAGGCGGCGCGGGGTACTATGTCAGCATCAACCATCTGGACGGCTTCTCGTCCATCTATATGCACATGACCAATTACGTTGTTTCCGCGGGACAGAGCGTGTCCCAGGGGCAGCTCATTGGATATGTTGGCAGCACCGGCCTTTCTACCGGGCCGCATCTGCATTTCGGCATTTCTTACGCAGGAACTTATGTAAACCCATTGGCATACATCTATTGATGCTGTTTTCCGATTTTGATTGGAGTTCAGTATGATGCAATGCCCGTCCCCATCGTGAAAAGGAGATTCCTATGAAAAATCGCAAACGTTTGGTATCCGTCCTCGCCGGCGTCATGGCGGCGGTACTGCTGCTGACGCTTCTGATGAGCATTCTGCCCACCTTTGCCGGTGCGGCGTCCTCCGGCGAGATCCGCAAGCAGATTATTGCCCTGCAGCAGGAGCGCAAGGAGGTACAGAACCAGATCGCGGACGTGAAGAAGCAGTACAAGGAGAACGAAAACGAAATTGCGGATCTGATCGCGAAAAAGAATGTGATCGATCAGGAAATTCAGCTTCTGAACACCCAGATCATCAACATCAACGAACAGATCTCCGCCTATAACCTGCTCATTGCGGACAAGCAGGACGAGCTGGACACGGCGGAAGACCGTCTGGAAACGCTGAATCAGGAAAACAAAGAGCGCATCCGCACCATGGAGGAAGAGGGCGAGGTATCCTACTGGGAAGTCGTCTTCAAGGCCAACAGCTTCTCTGACCTGCTGGACAGGCTGAACATGGTGGAGGAGATCGCCGCCTCCGACAAGCGCCGCCTGCAGGAGCTGAGCGACGCCGCCAACAAGGTGGAGGAAGCCCAGGCCGAGCTGGAAGCGGAAAAGGTCGAGCTGGAAGACACCAAGAAGGATCTGGATGACACCCAGGCGGAAATGAACGAGAAAAGCAAGGAATCGGAGGCGCTGCTCCAGGAGCTGCTGCAAAAGGCCGACGATCTCCAGGCGCTGGAAGAGGAATGCAAGGAGCAGGAAAATGCGTTCCTGAAGCAGATTGCCGCCATGGAAGTGCAGTTCAACGCGGCGAAGCAGCGGGAATGGGAAGCCTGGAAGGCAACCTCCGTACCTCCCACGACGCAGGGCGGCGGTACGGGCGGAAACGGCAGCGGCAATACCGGCGGGAACTCCGGCGGTACGTCCGGAGGAAGCAGCGGCGGCTGGCAGGTTCCATGCAGCTATACCTCCATCACCAGCCCTTTCGGCAACCGTACATCCCCCACGGCGGGCGCTTCTTCCTACCATCAGGGCGTTGACCTCGATACCGGCACCGGCGACCCCGTGTACGCCACCCGTGCGGGCGTCGTTACCATCGCAGGCTGGGGCAATGCCGCCGGCAACTATGTGCAGATCAACCATCAGGACGGCTTCTCGTCCATCTACATGCACTTGAGCAGCTACTGCGTATCTGCCGGACAGATCGTCAGCGCGGGACAGCTGATCGGCGCTACCGGCGCCACCGGCATTGCCACCGGCGACCATCTGCACTTTGGCATTTCCTACAACGGCGTCTACGTCAACCCCTGCAATTACGTGCCGCTGTACTGATTTGTTCAGGAAACTCTGAACAAACCATCTTCGACTGAGCAGTGGATCTTTTCCTCTGGCCGTGCGGCTTCCAAAGCGGGAAATACACAAAGTATTCCTCCGCTTTGGAACCCTTCGTCCGGAGAAAAATCTCTCGCTGTCAGCTCTCGCCGATTTATTCAGAGCTTCCTCAGATTGAATTATGTTCCCACAGTTCATACTATGGACTGTGGGAATCCTTTCTATGAGGTGGTTATTCCGTGAAAAAGAAAATTCTGATTTCCCTGAGCTATATCCTTGTGGCGATGCTGGCTACAGTGGCGACTCTGGCGGCGATCGGCTACCCGGGATATGCCTCCGGCACCAAGCTGGAACAGCTGGAAAGCCTGATTCTGGAACGATTCATCGGAGACGCCGACCAGACGGCCATGGAGGACGCCGCGGCGGCCGCCATGGTCCAATCCCTTGGCGACCGGTGGAGCTACTATATCCCTGCCAGCGAATACGACGCCCATGAGGAGCAGGTGAACAATGCCTATGTGGGTATCGGCATCACCATCGAGGCAAAGGAGCAGGAGGGCTTTCTGGTCAAGGCCGTGAATGAGGGCGGGCCTGCCGGGGAAGCGGGCGTTCAGGTGGACGATCTGGTGATCGAGGTGGAAGGTCAGGACGTCCGGGAGATGACGGCCACGGATGTTCGGAATCTGGTGCGGGGAGAAGAAGGCACCTGTGTTTCTCTGACGGTTCTCAGGCACGGGGAGCGGGTGGCGCTTTCCGTGGAGCGGCGGCAGGTGCAGACGGTTGTGGCCAGCGGTCGGATGCTGACCGACAAGATCGGGCTTGTGACCATTGAGAATTTTGACTCCCGGTGCGCCGAGGAAACCATCGCGGCCATTGACGATCTGCTGGGGCAGGGCGCGGAAAAGCTGATTTTTGACGTGCGCAATAACCCCGGCGGCTACGCAAAAGAGCTGGTGAAGGTACTGGACTATCTGCTGCCCGAGGGAGAGCTGTTCCGCACGGTGGACTATGCCGGGAAGGAGAACGTGGACTATTCCGACGCGGATTGCCTGGACATTCCCATGGCGGTGCTGGTGAACGGCGACTCCTACTCCGCGGCGGAGTTCTTTGCGGCGGCCTTGAGCGAGTACGGCGTTGCCGACGTGGTGGGGGAGAAGACCTGCGGCAAGGGGTATTTCCAGAATACCATACGCCTCAGCGACGGCTCCGCAGTGGGCCTGTCTGTGGGCAAGTATTTTACCCCCAAGGGCGTCAGTCTGGCAGGCGTAGGAATCACGCCGGACATGGTCGTGCCGGTGGACGAGAAAACCGCCGACGCCATCTATTACGACCAGCTGGAGCCGGAGGACGATCCCCAGATTCAGGCGGCGCTGGAGCTGCTGGAAAAGAAATAAGTCTGACGGGCGGCATTTTGCCGCCCGCCTTTTCTATGAAAAACATTTACCGGAAACTTACCTTCAGGCTATTTACTTCATCTGACTAAAGTGATATAATAGCCTAAAAATTCGGGGAGAGAACGCAAATGCGCATTGTAATCAAAATCGGCACATCGACTCTTGCGCACCCCACCGGCCATCTGAATATCCGCCGGGTGGAGCAGCTGTGCAAGATCATGAGCGACATTAAAAATGCCGGACATGAGCTGATCCTGGTTTCCTCCGGCGCCATCGGCATGGGCGTGGGGAAGCTGGGACTGCGGGAAAAGCCAAAGGACATCCCGTCCAAACAGGCCGCCGCCGCTGTGGGGCAGTGCGAGCTGATGTATGTATACGACAAGCTGTTCAGCGAGTACCACCACACGGTGGCGCAGCTGCTGATCACCGGCGACGATACTGCCAGCGATATCCGGCGCTTCAACTTCACCAACACCCTGAACAGGCTTCTGGAGCTGGGGGCAATGCCCATCATCAATGAGAATGACACCGTCGCCACCGATGAGATCGTCATCGGCGACAACGATACCCTCGCCGCCATCGTGGCAAGGAGCGTCCACGCCGAAATGCTGATTCTCCTTTCCGATATCGACGGCCTGTACACCGCCGACCCCCACACCCACCCGGAGGCGAAGCTATTGCACCACGTCGCCGGAATTGACGACCACATCCGGGAAATCGCCGGGATCAGCAGCTCCACCCAGGGCACCGGGGGAATGGTCACGAAGCTCCATGCCGCCGATATCTGCCTTGGCTGCGGCTGCAAAATGGTCATTGCCAACGGAAATAATCCCGGAAATCTCTATGACATTCTGGAAGGAAAGACCGTCGGTACCACGTTTTCGGAGGAACGTCTATGAAAGAAATGCTGGAAGCCGCAAGAGCGGCGAAAGGGGAAGTCGCTGGCCTGTCCACCGAACAGAAAAATGCCGCACTGAACGCCATGGCGGACGTACTGCTTGCCCGACAGGACGCGATTCTTGACGCGAATGCGCTGGATATGGCGTCCGCGAAGGAGCATATCTCCCCGGTCATGCTGGACAGACTGAAGCTGACAAAGGAGCGCATCGCCGGGATGGCGCAGGGCATCCGGGAGGTGACGGCGCTCCCCGACCCGGTGGGGCGGGTTTTGCAGACCCACATCCGCGAGGACGGTCTGGAAATTCAGAAGGTGTCCGTCCCCATGGGTGTCATTGCCATTATTTACGAAAGCCGTCCCAACGTCACCAGCGATGCCGCCGCTCTGGCGCTGAAAAGCGGGAACGTCTGCGTCCTGAGAAGCGGAAAGGAGGCGTTCCGCAGCGCCAACGCCATCGTGGACGCCCTCCGGTCCGGTCTGAGATCGGTGGGTATCACGGAAAACGCGGTGAATCTGGTGCAGGATACCTCCCGGGAAAGCGCCGCGGCGCTGATGACCGCAAACGGCTACATTGACCTGCTGATTCCCCGGGGCGGCGCGGGGCTGATCAACGCCTGTGTAAGCACTGCCACCGTGCCCTGCATCGCCACCGGCACCGGCATCTGCCACGTGTATGTGGAGAAATCTGCCGACCTGAACATGGCGCTGAACATCGTGGAAAACGCCAAAACCAGCCGCCCCAGCGTCTGCAACGCCGAGGAAGTCCTGCTGGTGGACAAGGCGATCGCCCCCACGTTTCTGCCCATGCTCTATAAACGTCTGGTCACTGACCGGGAAAGGACAGTGGAGCTTCGTCTGGATGAGACGGCGGCTGCCATCATCCCCGGAAAAAAGGCCGGGGAGAAGGACTTCGACACGGAATTTCTGGATTACATTCTTGCCGTCAAATGCGTGGAGGATGTGAAGGAGGCTGTCGCCCACATCGCGGCGCACTCCACCGGCCACAGCGAGGCCATCGTGACCCGCAGTCCGGAGGCGGAGCGGTATTTTACCGCCAATGTGGACAGCGCGGCGGTGTATGTCAATGCGTCCACCCGGTTCACCGACGGCGGCGAATTCGGCCTGGGGTGCGAGATGGGCATTTCCACCCAGAAGCTCCACGCCCGGGGACCCATGGGATTGCAGGAGCTGACCACCTATAAATACATCGTCCACGGAAACGGACATATCCGCTGAGGGGGAAAAACATGAAGTACGGATTTATCGGCTGCGGCAACATGGGCGGCGCCATTGCCAAAGCCCTGAGCAGAGCCACGAAGGAGATCATGGTGTCCGACCGTTCCGGTAAGGCGAAGGCGTTCGCGGAGGAACTGGGCATCGTCTATTCGGACGCGGAAACCATCGCCGCCCGGTGCGACCGGATCTTTATCGCAGTGAAGCCCCATATGGTGCAGGAGGTGCTTTCTCCGCTGCAAAAGGTTCTGGGGAAGCGTAAGCCGCTGCTCGTTACCATGGCGGCGGGCATGGAAATTGCGAAATTGGAGCAGCTCGCCGGGACGGAACTGCCCGTCATCCGCATCATGCCCAACACTCCCACGGCCATCGGCAAAGGGGTCATTCCCTACTGCCGCAACGCGCTTGTGGAGGATGAAACGCTGAACGACTGGCGGGAAGATATGCGCTTCTGCGGCCTGCTGGACGCGCTGGAAGAACGGCTGATCGACGCGGCAAGCGCCCTGTCCGGCAGCGGCCCTGCCTTTATGTACATGTTTGTGGAAGCGCTGGCCGACGGCGCGGTGGCCTGTGGCCTTCCCAGAGCCAAGGCAGTGGAATACGCCGCCATGACCATGGCCGGTTCGGCGGAAATGCTGCTTGCTACCCGCCAGCACCCCGGCGCGCTGAAGGACGCGGTGTGTTCTCCCGGCGGCAGCACCATTGTCGGCGTTCAGACGCTGGAAAATCACGGCTTCCGCGGCGCGGCGATGGACTGCGTGATCGATACCTACAGGAAAAACAAAGAGCTTGGGAAATAAAAAACGGGTCAGCGAAAGCTGACCTGTTTTTTCCGGTCAGGAAGGTTGTTTTTTTCGCTTTTTTGCCGTATAATGGCAAAAAAGGAAAGGAGCGCGTGACCATGGAATACAGAATTCTGGGAAAAACCGGGCTGAAAATCTCCCGCATGGGCTTTGGGGGAATCCCCATCCAGCGCATCGACGCGGAGGGAACCAAAGCCCTTATGCGCAAGCTGCTGGAAAACGGCGTCAACTACATCGATACTGCCCGGGGCTATACCGTCAGCGAGGAATACTTAGGCATTGGCCTTGAGGGCATTCGGGAGCATTTCGTGCTTGCCACCAAGAGTATGTCCCGCACGGCGGAGGCCATGGCGAAGGACATCGATATCAGCCTGAAAAACCTCCGCACCGACTATATTGACCTGTACCAGATCCACAATGCGCCGCCAGCCGACGTGGAGAAGGTCTGTTCCCCCGGCGGTGCGCTGGAAGCGCTGACGGCCGCGAAAAAGGCCGGAAAGATCGGACATATCGGCATCACCGCCCATTCTCTGGAAACTTTCCGGATGGCGCTGGAGCTGCCATGGGTGGAAACCATCATGTTCCCCTACAACATCGTGGAAGATCAGGCAAAAGAACTGATCCACGCCTGCGCCGAAAAGAGCATTGGCTTCATCGCCATGAAGCCCCTTGCGGGCGGCGCGATCGAGGACGCCGTGACGGCGCTGCGCTGCGTCTGCGCCAACCCGGATGTCACTGTGGTGATACCCGGCATGGCGGACATTGCCGAGCTGAATCAGAATCTCGACGCGGTGAACGACGCTTCCCCGCTGTCCCATGAGGAAGAGGGGAAGTTCCGCGCCATCCGTGACGCCCTCGGCACCCAGTTTTGCCGCCGATGCAATTACTGCCAGCCATGCAGCGCGGGCATCAGCATTTCCAGCGTGTTCCTGTTTGAGGGATATCTGTCCCGGTACGGTCTGGCGGACTGGGCGAGAAGCCGCTACGCGACGCTTGCGAAAAAGGCGTCGGAGTGCATCGGCTGCGGCGCCTGCGAAAGCCGCTGCCCCTACCATCTGCCCATCCGCAGTATGCTGAAAGAGGCTGCGGAAAAATTCGGGGAATAAAGGAGAACATACATGAGGCTGTTAATTGTGCGCCACGGCGACCCGGACTATTCCATCGATTCCCTGACCGAGACCGGCTGGATAGAAGCGGAGCTGCTGTCCGGCCGCCTGTGCAAATTGGATGTGAAGGCGTTTTACTGCTCCCCCAAAGGGCGGGCGCGGGATACCGCCAAGGCCACGCTGGAAAAGCTGGGGCGGCAGGCGGAAATTCTTCCCTGGCTGCGGGAATTCTCCCCCCAGGTGCTCCGACCGGGGAAGGACAAGCCGGGCGTTGCCTGGGACTGGCTGCCTCAGGACTGGACGGAGGACAAGGGGTTTTACGACCGGGAACACTGGTGGGAAAACGACCGCTTCACCGCCGCCGGAGTGCGTGAGGAAGCCCAATGGGTATGGGACGGGCTGGACGAGCTGCTCGCCCGCCACGGCTACCGCCGGGAGGGGGAATACTACCGGGCGGAGCAGCCCAACGAGGATACCATTGTCCTGTTCTGCCATTTTGGCGTTACCTGCGTCCTGCTGAGTCACCTGCTGGGGATTTCCCCCATGCCGCTGTGGCATGGTGCCTGCTCTCTGCCCACCTCCGTCACCGTCCTGAATACGGAGGAGCGCCGGGAGGGCATCGCGTCGTTCCGTATGACCGCCTTTGGGGACACCTCCCACCTGTACGCGGCGGGACGGGAACCGTCCTTCTCCGGCCGGTTCTGCGAAACCTACGGAAACTGGGAACAGCGTCACGATTGACGTCGAATCCTGAAAAAGCGTCCTGCACGGAACATGCAGGACGCTTTTTCCGCCCCAAGGGGCGTTTCTTGACTTTTGACTGATTTTTGCATATAATAAAATCGAACGATTATGGATTATGCAGGCAGGTATGCAACATGAAAAAACAGGAACAATACGGAAATTCCAGTATCTCCATGCTCAAGGGCGAGGATCGGGTGCGCAAGCGCCCGGCTGTCATCTTCGGCTCGGACGATCTGGAGGGCTGCAAGCACGCGGTGTTTGAGATTCTCTCCAACGCCATCGACGAGGCGCGGGAAGGCTACGGCGACACCATCATTGTCACCCGCTACGAAGATTTGAGCGTAGAAGTGGAGGATTTCGGCCGGGGCTGCCCCGTGGACTACAACGAAAAGGAAAAACGCTACAACTGGGAGCTGGTGTTCTGCGAAATGTACGCCGGCGGCAAATATGGGGAAAACGGGGAAAACTATGAGTATTCTCTGGGCTTAAACGGCCTCGGCTCCTGCGCCACCCAGTATGCTTCGGAATTTTTTGACGCCACCATCCGCCGGGACGGCTACCGGTACGATCTGCACTTTGAAAAGGGCAGAAACAAGGGCGGCCTGAAAAAGGAACCCGCCGACCGGAAAAAGACCGGCTCGTGCTTCCACTGGAAGCCGGACAAGCTGGTGTTCACCGACATCAACATCCCTGTGGAATATTACCGGGATGTGCTGCGCCGTCAGGCGGTGGTGAACAAGGGCATCACCTTCCGTTTCCGCAATCAGGTGGGCGGCAAGTTTGAGACCGAGGAATTCTGTTATGCCGACGGCATCCGCCAGTATATCGAGGAGCTGGTGGGGGACAACGCCTTTACCATGCCCGTCTACTGGGAAGCCGAGCGCCGGGGGCGGGACGCAGAAAACCGCCCGGAGATGAAGCTGAAGATCACGGCCTCCTTCTGCTTCTCCAAGCAGATCAGCCACATTGAGTATTACCACAATTCCTCGTGGCTGGAATACGGCGGAAGCCCCGACAAGGCGGTTCGTTCCGGCTTCACGGCGGCCTTCGACAAGTACCTCCGGGACAATAACAAGTACACCAAAAACGAAAATAAGATCATTTTTCAGGACATTCAGGACTCGCTGGTACTGGTGACCAACTGCTTCTCCACCATCGGCTGCTTTGAAAACCAGACGAAAAAGAGCGTCAACAGCAAATTCACCCAGGACGCCATGACCGCCTTTTTCAAGGAGCAGCTACAGGTCTGGTTCATCGAGAACAAGCAGGAGGCCGACAAGGCGTCGGAGCAGATTCTGGTGAACAAGCGCGCCCGGGAATCCGCCGAAAAGACAAAGTCCAGCGTGAAAAAGAAGCTCTCCGGCTCCATCGACATTGCCAACCGGGTGCAGAAATTCGTGGACTGCCGCAGCCGGGACGCCGGGGTGCGGGAGCTGTATATCGTGGAGGGCGATTCCGCTCTGGGCAGCGTCAAGCTCAGCCGGGACGCGGAATTTCAGGGCATTATGCCGGTTCGGGGCAAAATCCTCAACTGCCTGAAAGCAGATTACGGGAAAATTTTCGCTTCGCCCATCATCACAGACCTGATGAAAGTTCTGGGCTGCGGCGTGGAGGTGCAGGGCAAGAAGGCAAAGGAGCTGTCGTCCTTCGACCTGTCCCAGCTGCGTTGGAGCAAAGTAGTCATCTGTACGGATGCGGACGTGGACGGCTTTCAGATCCGGACACTGATCCTGACCATGCTCTACCGCCTGTGCCCGACGCTGATCCGGGACGGATATGTGTATATCGCGGAGTCGCCGCTGTTCGAGATCACCTGCAAGGACAAGACATGGTTTGCCTACAACGAGCAGGAGAAGACGAAAATTCTCAAGGAATTGGACGGCAAAAAAATCACCATCCAGCGCTCCAAAGGTCTTGGCGAAAACGACCCGGAGATGATGTGGATGACCACCATGAATCCGGAGACCCGCCGCCTCATCAAGGTCATGCCGGAGGACGCGGAGCGCACGGCGCATTATTTTGACTTCCTGCTTGGTGACGGATTGCAGGAGCGGAAGAATTTCATCGCGGAAAACGGCGCAAAGTATCTGGAACTGGCGGATATTTCGTAATACCAACCAGACAGCAAATTCACAAACGATTTTCTTGTAAAGGAGCCAACCATGGCACGGAAAAAGCAAGAACCTGAAAAAAAGAAAAAAGTAAATACCGACGGCATTATGGGCCTGCACGGCTCCACCACGGAGCAGGCCATTTCCGAGACGCTGGAACTGAACTACATGCCCTATGCCATGTCGGTGATCGTTTCCCGGGCAATTCCGGAGATCGACGGCTTCAAGCCGTCCCACCGCAAGCTGCTGTACACCATGTACAAAATGGGTCTGCTCACCGGTGGACGGACGAAATCCGCCAATATTGTCGGCCAGACCATGCGCCTGAACCCCCACGGCGATGCCGCCATTTATGAGACCATGGTGCGTCTTGCCAAAGGCAACGAGACGCTGCTGCATCCCTTTGTGGATTCCAAGGGCAACTTCGGTAAGGTGTACTCCCGGGACATGGCCTACGCCGCCGCCCGGTACACCGAGGCCAAGCTGGATCCCATCTGCGCCGAGGTGTTCAAGGACATCGACAGCGACACCGTGGACATGGTGGACAACTACGACGCCACCATGAAGGAGCCGGCGCTGCTGCCCACCACGTTCCCCAACGTGCTGGTTTCGGCGAATCAGGGTATCGCCGTGGGCATGGCGTCCAACATCTGCTCGTTTAACCTGCGGGAGGTGTGCGACACCGCCATTGCCCTGATGAAAAATCCCGACCACGACATTCTGGAGACTCTGCCCGGCCCGGATTTTTCCACCGGCGGCGAGCTGCTGTTTGACGAGGCCGCCACACGGGAAATCTATTCCACAGGCCGGGGCAGCTTCAAGCTCCGGGCAAAATGGCGCTACGTCAAGGATGGCAACCTGATCGAAATTACGGAAATCCCCTACACCACCGCCACGGAAGTCATCATGGACAAGGTGGCGGAGCTGATCAAGGCGGGAAAGATCAAAGAGATCGCCGATATGCGGGACGAGACCGACCTTGGCGGCCTGAAGCTGACCATCGACCTGAAACGGGGCGTTGACCCGGAGAAGCTGATGCAGAAGCTGTTCCGGCTGACGCCTTTGCAGGACAGCTTCCCCTGCAATTTCAATATCCTTATTGCGGGAATGCCCCGTGTGATGGGCGTGGGGGAGATTCTGGACGAGTGGACGGCCTGGCGCACGGACTGCGTCAAGCGGCGCATCTTCTTCCAGATCCAGAAGAAGGAAGACCGGCTGCACCTGCTGAAAGGTCTGGAACGAATCCTGCTGGACATCGACAAGGCCATCGCCATCATCCGGGAGACGGAGCTGGAAAACGAGGTCGTGCCCAACCTGATGATCGGCTTCGGCATTGATGAGATTCAGGCGAATTACGTGGCGGAGATCAAGCTGCGCAACATCAACAAAGAATACATCCTCAAGCAGACCCGCGCCATTGACGATCTGGAAGGAGAGATCGCCGACCTGAGAGACACGCTGAACAGCCCCCGGAAGCTGAAGAACGTTATCATCAAGGAGCTGCAGGCGGTGGCCGACAAGTTTGGCCAGCCCCGGCGGACGGAGATCCTGTATGACGCACAGGAGACCGCGCCCGAGGAAGAAGACGACGTGCCGGACTACGGCGTGACGGTGTTCGTCTCCAAGGAAGGGTATCTGAAAAAAATGACCGCCCAGTCCCTGCGGATGAGCGGCGAGCAGAAATTCAAGGAGGGCGACAGCCTGTCCTTCTCCAGAGAGACCACCAACAGGGCGGAATTTCTGGTATTCACCGACCGGTACCAGTGCTACAAGTCCCGCCTTTCCGACTTTGACGACGGCAAGGCATCCCAGCTGGGCGACTATCTGCCCCAGAAGCTGGGATTCGAGGCGGGAGAAAATCTGGTGGCGCTGGTGTTCTGCGGGGATTACAAGGGCTTCATCCTGTTCTTCTTTGAAAACGGCAAGGCGGCGAAGGTTCCGCTGTCCGCCTACGAGACGAAGACCAACCGGAAAAAGCTCACCGGCGCATACAGCGACAAGAGTCCGCTGATAAAGGCGGTGGCGCTGGACGCGGATGAGCAGATGGTGGTGTACTCCACCGACGGCCGGGCGGCGATCTTCTCCACGGCGCAGCTCCTGCCCAAGACCACGAGAAACACGCAGGGCGTGGCGGTGATGACGCTGAAAAAGAAGGCAACGCTCCGGGACGCGGTGCTGCTGACCCAGAGCGGCATTGTCAACGAAAGCCGCTACCGCACCAAGACCATCCCCTCCGCCGGGGCGCTGCTGAAAGAAGAGGATTCGGCGGAAAAGCAGCAAACCTTTGAGGTGTAAAAACGAACAGATTGGAAAGAAGAGGACGTTTATGCGCAAGATTTGGGAAGATTACCGCTGGATTCCGGCGACGGCTGTGGGAAGCGCGGTTTTCGCGCTGGGCTTTTCCCTGTTCCTACAGCCCAATGAGATCAGCCCCGGCGGTATTTCCGGCCTTGCGCTGGTGGCGGTGGAGCTGCTGGGCTACGGCAGCGTGGGCGTGCTGACGATCCTTATTAACCTGCCGCTGTTCATCCTCGGCGGTGTGAAGATCGGCAGACGGTTCTTTTGCGGCAGTCTGCTGGGAATGGTTCTCAGCTCGGTGCTGATCGACGCTTTTGCCAAAATCACGATGCCGCCGGTGGAGCCGCTGCTCTGCGCCCTTTACGGCGGCATGATCTGCGGGCTGGGGCTGGGCATGGTGTTCATCTGCGGCACCTCCACCGGCGGCTCGGACATCGTGGTGCGGCTGCTGAAGCTCAAATACCGGGATGTCCCCATCGGACAGATTTCCATGTGCTTTGACGCCGGGGTGGCCGTCCTGACGGGCATCGTGTTTCAGGACATCACCAAGGCGCTGTATACCGGCGTGGCGGTGTTTGTTACGGGCAAGGTGCTGGATGCCGTGGTGTACCGGTTCGACTATTCCAAGGTGGCGCTGATCATTACCAAGGAGTACGACGCGGTGGCGGAGGCCATCGGCACCAAGCTGGACAGAGGCGCAACCTTCCTCAATGGGGAAGGCTCCTACAGCCATGAGCCGACCAAGGTGGTGCTGGCCGCTGTGAAAAAGCAGCAGGTCACGGAGCTGAAGGAGCTGGTCATGGCCATCGACCCCAACGCCTTCGTCATCGTGCAGGAGGCGCACCAGGTGCTGGGAGACGGATTCTCCCATTATTCCAAACAATCGCTGTAGGAGAAACGTAAGGAAGGAGACCCGTATGAAGCAAAAGCTATTGCCGCTGCTGCTGGCGCTCAGCCTGCTGCTCACCGGCTGCGGCTGGATGGACGGCCGGTATTCTTCCGTGACGCCCCACTTGGAGCAGCGGCAGGACACCCAGCCGGAGGTGATCGTGGCCTCCGATTATCTGGATTTGATGGATGCACTGGAGGAAATGATTCAGTCCGGCAGCGAAAGCGGCGTTATCAACGTGGCGGACTACCCCGCGGACGCCGTGGAAAACGGCATGGGCATAGCGGTGAAATATGCCACGGAAGCCTACCCCGTGGGTGCGTATGCCGTGGACCGCATTGACTATGAGGTCGGCGCCAACGGCGGCCTTCCGGCGGTAGCCGTGACCATCGCCTACCGCCACAGCCCCATGGAGATACGGACGATCCGGGAGGTCTCCGACAGCGGGGAAGCGGCAGAGGAGATCGTCAAGGCACTGAAAAATTTTGACGCCAGCGTGGTCCTGCTGGTGGATCGTTATGCCCCTATGGACTTTACCCAGTTGGTGCGGGATCATGCCGAGGAGCATCCGGAGACGGTGATGGAGACCCCTCAGGTGACGGCGGCGGCCTATGGCGCCGGAAGTTCCCGCGTGGTGGAGCTGACCTTTACCTATCAGACGAGCCGGGATGCTCTGCGGCAGATGCAGTCTCAGGTGAAGCCGGTGTTTGACGCGGCGTCGCTGTATGTCAGCGGCGACGGAGAAGACCGGCAGAAGCTTTCTCAGCTGTACGCGTTCCTGATGGAGCGCTTTGACTACAAGATCGAGACGTCCATCACCCCCGCCTACAGCCTGCTGCGCCACGGGGTAGGGGACAGCAGAGCCTTTGCCACGGTGTACGCCGCCATGTGCCGTCTGGCAGGACTGGAGTGCATGACGGTGACGGGCACCCACGCGGGAGACCCGTGGACGTGGAACATTGTGCTGGATGGCGGGCATTATTATCATGTAGACCTTCTGCGGTGCAGCGAGCTGGGCGGCTATCACGAGTTTACCGATCCGGAGATGTCGGGCTATGTCTGGGATTACACGGCCTACCCGGAGTGTCCGGCGGTGCCCGCAGTGGCGGCCGCGGAGACCGGAGCCGCCCGGGGAACGGAGGAAACGCCCACAGAAGCCACGACGCTGCCGCCGGAGGAAACCACGGAACCAACGGAAAATCCGGAAAAAAATACTTGACATTTTTGGAAAAAACGCTATAATAGGCTCTGTTCCGTGCGGGCGTAGCTCATCCGGTAGAGCGCCACCTTGCCAAGGTGGAGGTAGCGAGTTCGAGCCTCGTCGCCCGCTCCAAGAAAAAACCGCTCTTGCCTATCAGGCAAGAGCGGTTTTCTTTATCCTGCCGTCCCATCGCCCAGAAAAAATCTCCCGCGGATGAAAATATTGTGCATATTTTCTCGAAAAAGGGATACCATTTTCTGTCAGAATATGCGACAATATGGGTAAACGCAGAGGTTTTTGCGTTTTTTGGGTTAATCGTTGTACAGGGAGGTAAAACCATGACGATCAATGACGCACTGCGGCTGCGGATCTTTGAACTTTGCGAGGAGCGGCATATGACGATAAACGGCCTGTGCTCTGTCTGCGGGCTTAACCAGTCAACGATTAGCAATATCATCTATGGACGGAACAATTCGACCAACGTATCCACCATCCAGAAGATCTGCGACGGACTTGAAATAGATCTGCCGACGTTTTTCACGTCGGATCTGTTCAGGAATCTGGAATAAAACGTATTCCGAAAAACCGGCGCGGGCAGCTTATTGAGGCGCGTTTCCTTCCTTCACCTTGCGACACCTGCTCCTGTGGGGCACTTCTTTGCCAATTTTTTGCCAAAAACGAAAGGTCAACGGAAAAGAGGTAACCTTCAATGCGGCGGGTGGTATCATCACAGTAGTGAGGTGAGGGAAATGCGTTCCAAGGAAGCACTGCAAATACGGATTCTGGATCTGTGCGACGAAAACGAGCTGTCGCTGAACGCACTGGGCGCCCGCTGCGGCATCACGCAGTCCACGCTGAACAATATCGTCAACGGAAGAAACAACTCCATTACCATTCAGACCGTACTGAGGATATGCCGGGGACTGGGCATGGAGCTGCAGGAGTTCTTTGACGACGATCTCTTCCGGGACATTGAGCAGGAGATATACTGACCGCGGCAGTCAGGGAAAATCTGACGGATTTTTTCAGATTCGGCAAAGGATTCCCCAATCCCGCAAAAAACAGCCCGCCGGGAACATTCATTCCCGGCGGGCTGCTGTCTTATACTATTTCCTGATTAAAATCTTAATTTTAATCAGGAAGGCATCGCCTGACGGC
>ERZ772855.1995-NODE-1995-length-18236-cov-18.050107_pt1 | contig 18236 bp, 16 predicted proteins | sample MGYA00511900_ERZ772855 | MGnify/ENA primary metagenome ERZ772855 (study PRJEB29015, sample SAMEA2737701) | human gut metagenome | biome: human gut; feature: human-associated habitat; material: faeces | place: China | collected 2012 ...
GCGGCCGGCGCAGCCGAGGTTACTTGCGGAAATGCCCAGAACAGAGGCGGCGAGGTGCTTGCCGCTCGCGGTTTTCATGATCGTGTCCAGAAAATGCACGATGCTCTCCTTGCCGTATCCGTTCTCAGATGCGTTTGCGATGTAGTCCGCCTCAATGAGGATCTGGTAGTCCATGCCGCAGATATTCTGCAGCGTGTGGTGATGCCCCACGAGGTAGGCCACGCGCGCGATCTGCGCCTCCGTCATGCCGGTGTCGGCCAGAAAGCTGCGCACCAGCACAGCGCCTTCCTGCTCCTGATATTTTCCGTTGGTGTTGCCGTATTTCTCGCGGCAGAGCGGGCAGGCAATGTCGTGCGTGATGGCGGCGACCTCCAGAAGATACTGCGTCTCCGCGTCCAGCCCCTCCAATTCGCCGATCGTGCGGGCGTAGGCCCAGACGCGCAGGAGATGGTCAATATCGTGGATATTGCCATTGGATGCGGCGATCATTTTGCTGAGAATTTGTGCGATGGTCATGGGATGCCTCCGTTGTCCGTCAGTTAAAATGCCCGTCGTTTGCGGCGAACAGACGCGCACACTGGGCGCGCAGCGCCGCGTGCTCGGGCGCGCAGAGCGCGGGGTCGGCGGCAAGCACCGCACGCGCTGCGTCGCGCGCGTCGTTGACGGCGGCCATGTTCGTGCCGAGGTCTGCGATGTGCAGCGCCGGCAGGCCGTGCTGCCGGTTGCCGAAGAAGTCGCCCGGTCCGCGCTGGCGCAGGTCGGCCTCGGCAATCTGAAAGCCGTCGGCCGTGTCGCACAGCACCTTCAGCCGCGCGCGCGATTCTTCCGTGCGCGTGTCCGACACGAGCACGCAGTAGGACTGAAACGGTCCGCGTCCGATGCGTCCGCGCAGCTGGTGCAGCTGCGAGAGACCGAAGCGCTCGGCGTTCTCGATGATCATCAACGCTGCATTCGGCACGTCCACGCCGACCTCGATGACCGTCGTCGAGACGAGGATATCCGTCTCTCCAGCGGCAAAGGCGGCCATGCAGGCGTCCTTGTCCTTGGCCTTCATGCGACCGTGGATGCAGGCGACGCGGTGCTGCGGGAACGTCCGCTGCAGCACCTGCGCGTGCTCCTCGGCGGATTTGAGCTCGGAAGGGATATCGTCCGTGTCCTCGACCTTCGGGCAGACGACAAATACCTGCCGCCCCTCACCGATGAGCTTGTCGATGAAGGCATTGAGCCGCGCCCGGTAGCGCTCGTCCACGCACACGGTCTGCACCGGCTGCCGTCCGGGCGGCAGCTCGTCGATGATCGACACGTCCAGGTCCCCGTACACCAGCAGCGCCAGTGTGCGCGGGATGGGCGTTGCGCTCATGACGAGTGTGTGCGGCTGCTCGCCCTTGCGCACGAGCGCGGCGCGCTGCTCGACGCCGAAACGGTGCTGCTCGTCCGTGATGACGAGACCGAGACGGAAAAACACCACCGAGTCGCTGATGAGCGCGTGCGTGCCGACGACCACGTCGAGCTGTCCGCCGGCGAGCGCCTGCTTTACCTCACGCTTTTGCCGGGCGCTCATCGCACCCGTCAGGCGTCCGACGCGGATGCCGAACGGCTCGAGCAGCGTGCGCAGCGTGTGCTCGTGCTGCTCGGTGAGGATCTCGGTCGGCGCCATGAAGGCGCTCTGGCAGTCGTTTTCGTGCGCAAACCAGATGCACGCCGCGGCAACGAGCGTCTTGCCGGAGCCGACATCGCCCTGCACAAGGCGGCTCATCGGCACGCCGGAGATCATGTCCTGCACGGCGGCGGCGACGGCGCGCCGCTGCGCCCCGGTGGGTGAGAAGGGAAGTGTGGCATAAAACGTCTCGAGGTCGGCGCTTTGCATCCGGATGCCGCCCTCGGCGCGCCGCTGCGAGCGGATGCGTGCCATGGCTGTCGAGAGCACGAACAGCTCCTCGAACACCAGCCGCTTTCGCGCGAGCGTGAGTGCCGCCGCATCGGTCGGCTGGTGGATGTTTTGCAGGGCGTAGTCCTGCTGCGCGAGGGCGTAGGTGCGCGCAATGTCCGCCGGGATCACGTCCTGCAGCTGCCCGATGCAGGCGTGCAGCGCGGGCGTCATGGCCTTGCGGATGTCGTTTTGCGTCACGCCGGTCGTCAGCGGGTAGACCGGGTAAAAGCAGTTGGTCACGCTGCCGCAGCGCGCCGCCTGCTCGCAGACGGGGTTGGTGAGCGTCTTACGAAAGCCGTTTGCCTCTACCTTGCCGTAGAAGATGTATTCCTCGCCCGCGTGCAGGCTGTTTTTGCGGTAGGGCTGGTTGAAGTAGGTCACGTCGAGCGCGCCGGTGTCGTCGGCGATACGCGCCTTGACGAGCGTGAGCCCGCTGCGCACATACTGTGTGCGCGGCTCGCCCGCGACCGTCGCGCGGATGCACACGGCCTCACCGGGCTGCGCGGCTGCGATCGTGCGAAACTGCGTCCGGTCCTCGTAGCGGCGGGGATAGAGCCCGGCCAGATCGCGCAGCGTCGCCACGCCGAGCTTTTGAAAGGCCTGCGCTTTTTTCGGCCCGATGCCGGCCAGCGCCTCAAGCGGGGTATCCGGTGTGTAGGTCATGGTGTCGCCTCCTGTGCGCCGCATTTCCAGCGCCAGAGCCGCGCCTGATCCTCCGGCGCGGCATAGCCGATGCCGACGCGGGTGTCGGTCTCGAGCGCGAAGCGCTGCCCGTCGTCCTCGAGCCAGAGCTCCGGACAGGTGAGGATGTCGCGGTCATTGAACGTCTTGTCGATCTGCAGCCGCTTTGTGAGCTTGCCCGGCCCGTTCGCACCGTCGGCGCACGCGCGGATGAGCACGGCCTGCGGTTCGTCCGCGTGCCCGGTCACGATGTTGAGCATCCAGTGCATCCCGTAGCAGAGGTAGACGTAGATCGTGCCGCCGTCATGATAGAGCACCTCCGTGCGCCGTGTGCGCCCGCGGCTGGCGTGACAGGCGGTGTCCTGCTCGCCGCGGTAGGCCTCCGTCTCCGTGATGCGCGCGCGCAGCAGTGTGCCGTCCGGCAGCCTGCGCACCAGAATGCGCCCAACCAGCTCCGGCGCGACGCAAAGCACGTCGCGCCGGAAAAATTCCCGATCTTGCAGTTTCATGGCTCTCAGCTCGCATAGTCGACGACATAACTGTCGCCGTTGGGGGTGAATTGCCCGTACAGACCGTTGGTGAGCACCACGTGGCCGTCGGTCTTGACAAGCAGCATCTCAAACCCGCCGTAGGTGCGCCAGTAGTTGAGCGCCGCCTGCGGACCGAGCACGAACATCGCGGTCGACAGGCAGTCGGCCAGGGTGCCGTCCTCGCACACGATCGTCACGGCCAGCAGACCGTTGTTGACCGGGCGCCCGGTCGTGGGGGAGAGGATGTGGTGGTACTTCTGCCCGCCCTCGGTGAAATAGCGCTGATAGCTGCCGGAGGTGATGACCGCCGTCTCGCCCACGGTGAGGTAGCCGAGATAGCTGCCGGTGTCATTCGGGTCCTGAATGGCGATGTTCCAGTCGCTGCCGTCCGGCTTTTTGCCGAGCGTCTGCACGTTGCCGCCGAGGGACACCACACCGCTCGTGACACCGGCGGCGCGCATCGCCTGAATGGCATACTCCGAGGCGCAGCCCTTGGCCACCGCGCCGAAGCTCAGCGCCATGTCTGCCGGCATGGTGACAAGGGAGTTTGCGCTGTCGTCCGTTGCGGCCAGCTGCACCTTGCTCATATCCACGCAGGGGAGCAGACGCTCGATCTCCGCATCCGACGGCACGCGGTAGTTCTGGTCGATGAAGCCCCAGAGCTTGCTCAGCGGATAAGTCGTCAGATCGAACGCACCGTTTGTGCGCTCGTACACGGTCAGCGCCGTGCGCAGCATTTTGGCGATCTGCTCGTTGACCACGACGGGCGAGCCCATGGCGTGGTTGATCTCATAGGTCTTGCTGCGCTCGTTTTCCGGGTCGAGGAGCGTGTCCATGCTGTTGATGATGCTGATGGCGGCGTTGATGCCGTCGTCGGCCTTTTTACCGTAGGCGGTCAGATCCATGACGGTGTCCATGGCAAAGATCTGCTGCGTGGTGCTTTTCGCCTCGCCGCAGGCGCTCAGCGGCAGCACCAGCGCGCAGCACAGCAGCAGCGCGAGCAGACGGGTGTGCAGATGTGTATGCTTCATAGAGGGTGTGTCCTTCCGATACAGGTTGCTTTTTTCTCAGTATAGCATATCCGCCGCCGAATGGAAACAGAAAATCCGCTTTACTTTTCGGCCGGACTTTGCTATAATAACTCCTGCTGAATATGCGCCCGTAGCTCAGCTGGATAGAGTGACAGACTCCGACTCTGTAGGCCAGCGGTTCGAATCCGCTCGGGCGTACCACGAAAAAACCTGCCGTGAGGCAGGTTTTTTTGCTGTGCGCCGCGGATTCGAGGTTTATCCCCGAAAGGGGAAATCCGCTCGGGCGTACCACAAAAAACCTGCCGTGAGGCAGTTTTTTTGCTGTGCGCCGCGGATTCGAGGTTTATCCCCGAAAGGGGAAATCCGCTCGGGCGTACCACAAAAAACCTGCCGTGAGGCAGTTTTTTTGCTGTGCGCCGCGGATTCGAGGTTTATCCCCGAGAGGGGAAATCCGCTCGGGCGTACCACGAAAAAACCCTGTAGTTTCAATAGCTACAGGGTTTTTCTTCGCCATTGCAGCTGTAAAAAACTTAGGCACAATTCAGGCTGCTTTCGGCTATAAAATGCCCTGTGATGCTGCACCAATGTTGCACCAAAAACGAACCTCCCTCGGTTCGGAAATACACCGGCCTCAGGGTTTTGCGGGATTGGTAGAATCAAGGTGCAACCGGCGGCAAAGATTGCTGCACCCTCGCGCCTATCCCAGCGCCACATCCAGCGTCATCATCACGCTGAAACCGACAGCAAAGAAAACTGTTCCGAGGTTGGAGTGCTTTCCCTGGGACATTTCGGGGATCAGCTCCTCTACCACAACATAGAGCATGGCACCGGCTGCAAAGCTTAAAAGATACGGCAGCGCCGGGATCACAAGCTGCGCGGCGAGGATGGTCAGCACCGCGCCGATCGGCTCGACGGCACCGGAAAGCACACCGCCCCAAAATGCCTTGCCCTTTCGCACGCCTTCCGCCCGGAGCGGCATGGAGATGATCGCCCCTTCGGGAAAGTTCTGAATGGCGATGCCGAGCGACAAAGCGAGTGCACTTGCCGCCGTGATCTGCGTGTTCCCCGCGAGAAACCCCGCGTACATGACGCCCACCGCCATGCCCTCCGGGATGTTGTGCAGCGTCACTGCCAGTACCATCATGGTCGTGCGGCCCAGTTTGCTCTTCGGCCCCTCGGCCTGATCGCTGCCCACATGGAGGTGGGGGATCAGCCGGTCGAGCAGGAGCAAAAACAGCACCCCGGCCCAAAAGCCGGCCAACGCGGGGAGAAAAGACAGCCTGCCCATGTGATCGGACTGTGCAATGGCGGGGATCAGCAGGCTCCATATCGAGGCCGCCACCATCACTCCGGCGGCAAAGCCGGCAAGAGAGCGCTGAACCAGATCGCCCAGCGACTTTTTCATTAAGAACACGCAGGCAGCACCCAGTGTTGTGCCGAGAAAGGGAATCAGTATTCCGAGAAAGACTTCCATTTGTTGCACCGCCTTTTCGTAGTATTTTATAGTTCACCTGATCTGACCTGCCTCAAATGCGGCAGAGTTAGATTAGACTAACTGGCATGCCTTAAAATGGCTGCATTTCTGCAGCAATGCTATGACCCTGCGTTCATTATACTGTATTTTTTCGCATTTTGCAAGAGGCGGCGAGATCGGACGGCGGCTGCGCTGCCGTGCGGGGGCGTTATTACGGGTGTCCATTTTTGCGGACAAGATGGGCTTTTCGTGTGCAGATCCGCATGATATAATCAAAGCAAACGCAGGATCGGCCGCGCCGGAATCTGCGGAAGAATGCATCGTTGGAGGTATGCAGGATGCCAAAAGCGAAGTGGAATCTGAACACCGTTTACATATCCGAGCGGCTGCAGGAGAGCCTGCGGCCCATCTCCCGCTGCGCCATGACCACGATGGTCGCGCCCATGGGCTACGGGAAGACCACGGCGGTGAACTGGTATCTCGGTGAGCGTGCCAGAGCGGAGCCCCTGCACAGCATCCGCATCAGCGTATATTCCGACAACCTTGCGATCTTCTGGAAAAGCGCACAGGAGGCGTTTGCCCGCGCGGGCTTTCCCTTCCTGCGGGAGTATCCCTGCCCGACGGACGCGGCGGGCGGCGGCCTGCTGATAGATGATCTGTGCCATGCGCTGGCTGGCGAGACGGCCTGTTATCTCTTCATCGATGATTTTCACCTGCTGACGGATAAGCGCGCCTCGCTGTTTCTCTGCATGCTGGCAAACCGGCTTCCGGCAAATGTGCATCTGATCGTCGCCAGCCGGGATCGCTTTCTGCCTGCTGCGGAGGTGGTGCGGCTGGGGGCGCGGGTGTATCAGATCGGCACGGAGCAGCTGCGCCTCAACCATACGGAGCTTGCCGTTTATGCGCACCGCTGCGGCACGGAGCTTTCCGATGCGCAGGTCGAACGCCTTCTCTATTCCAGCGAAGGCTGGTTTTCCGCCGTGTATCTGAATCTGCGCACGCTCTCCGAGCGCGGTGTGCTGCCCAGCCGCCATTCCGACATTTATGCCACCTTTACCGCCGCCATGATCGATCCGCTGCCGGAAAAGCAGCGGCAGTTTCTGGCGGTTATGGGGCTTGCCGATGAGTTTACCGTGGAGATGGCGCAGTATATCACGGGCGATGCGGACGCGGAGCAGATCCTCTCCCGCCTCACAGAGCAGAACGCCTTCGTCGCGCGCCTGCCGGATGGGCCGGCCTATCGCTTCCACCATATGATGAAAGCGTGCGCCGAGCGGAGCTTTCTGACGATGGAGCCGGAAACGCAGCGGCTGTATTGGCAGCGCTTCGGCAGCTGGTATGAGCAGCACGAACAGTATCTGCACGCCATCACCGCCTACCGGAGGAGCGAAGACTACGCTGCGCTGCTGCGGGTCATCCGCAGCGATGCGGGCATCCTGCTGGCATCGCTGAAGCCGGAGGATGTACTTGAGGCGCTGGACAAATGTCCGGCCGAAACGCTCAAGGCCGATCCCTTTGCCATATTGGTGCTGATGCGCAGGATGTTCACATGGCGGCAGATCCCGAAGATGCTGGAGCTGAAGGCCCTGCTGCTGACGGCCATCGAGGAGCATCCAGAGATGCCGGAGGAGGAGCGCGGCAACCTGCTGGGCGAATGCGATCTCATTTTGAGCTTCCTCTGCTACAACGACATCAGCGCCATGAGCCGCCTGCACCGCAGAGCCAGCAGCCGGATGTCCCGCCCCGCTATCAGCATCCAGTCCGGCGGCGGCTGGACCTTTGGCTCGCCGTCCGTTCTGATGATGTTCTACCGCGCGCCGGGAGAGCTGGAAAGCGAGCTTGCCGAGATGGACGAGTGTATGCCCCATTACTATCGGGTCACGAACCGTCACGGGCAGGGCGCGGAGACCATTATGCGCGCGGAGGCGCTGTTTTATCAGGGACACGTTACCGACGCGCACATCGAGCTGGAGCGCGCGTATGCGCAGGTCGGCGGCAACGGGCAGATCAATATGGCGCTCTGCTGTGACTTCCTGTCATGGCGGCTCTCGCTGCACACCGATGTGGAGCGGCGCTACACCTTCTCTGAGCGCTATGCGGCGCTGCTGCGCTATCATGACGCATCATGGATCAACATCTGGAGCGCCACGAGCGCCTATTATCATGCGCTGCGGGGTGAAACGGACAAGATTCCGGAAATCTTTTCGCAGCACCGGCTCTCTGATATCAATCTGCTCGCGCCGGGCAAGCCCATGATGGAAATGATCGAAAACCAGGTGTATCTTGCCCAGGGGGCGTATGCCAAGGTGGTGGTGCGCAGCGCAGAGCTGCTGGCGGCGTGCGAGGCGATGCACTACGCGCTGGTGGCGCTGCACATCCGTATCCAGACGGCAGCGGCGTATGCCAGGCTGGGCAAGCCCGAGACGGCGCACACATGGCTGCAAAAGGCGCTCTCGGACGCCGGGCCGGACGGCCTTGTGATGCCGTTCGCGGAAAACTACAGCATCCTGAAGCCCCTGCTGGCACGGGAAACGCGATCTGCTTTTGCCGCAAGGATCACTGCACTCGGCGAAGCGGCGCAGGCGCGAGGCGCAGAGCGTCTCCGTCCGGCGGCCTTCCGCGCACTGACGGCGCGGGAATTTGAGATCGTGGAGCTGATGGTGCAGCGCCTGAGCAACCGCGAAATCGCACAAAAATGCTACCTCTCCGAGGGGAGCGTCAAGCAGTATGTGAATCAGATCTATTCCAAACTCCATATTGAGGGAGACACCCGCACCAAGCGTGCACAGCTTGCCGCGCTGCTGCATGAAAAGACCTAACCTTTGGTTAATGGTTCTCCCGCCGCATCCACCGTACAATGCTTGTACGGTGGATCTTTTATTTTTTCGGAAAGGAGGGTACGCACTTGAACCGAAGATATCTCACAGCGGTCATGCCGCTGCCTGACCATGTTCTGCAGGTCGATTTCGTGTCCGGAAGCCGGCTCCTGCTGGACATGAAGCCGTATCTGGACAAAACGCGCTTCTGCGCACTTTCTGATCCGCAGGTGTGGGGCAGTGCCGTGACCAACGGTATTTTTGTCCGCTTCGGTGATGTGGAGCTGAGCCACGATGAGATATTGTCCATGGCGGAACAGGAGCATTGACACAGTTGATTTGAAAAAGGAGAAACACACAATGAGACGCTTTATAAAATACCTGCTTCCCGCATTGCTGCTGGCGCTGTGTCTGAGCCTGGCCGCCTGCGGAAGCGGCGGCGAAACCGACACCGACACGGATGCCGCGCCCGATTCCTTTGAGGGCATGGTCAAGGACAGCGAGCGGATGGCGAGCCTGTCTGACTACGGCGGCACGTGGGCGGGCGACGACGGCAGCACGATGCTCGTTGAGGCCGGCGGCGACGGCGACGGCGACGAGGTGCGCTTTGCACTCTACGATGCCGGCGACGAGGTGACCGCCAGCGGCTTTATCCAGTTCGTTCCGGACTACGGCTGTGATTATTTTTACAACGAGCACGACGGCGTTGCCTACCGCAGCCGGCTCGACGAGGCCGGCACGCTAGATGTGGTGAGCCTCGGCACGTTCGCAAAGGTGAGCGGCGATCTACCGGGGGAGACAATCGGCGACACCGGCTTTGAGACGCTGGCGGGCACGTGGTATCTGGATGCCGAGGCCGACGCGCCCAGCATCCTCGTGATCGATCAGGCCGGCGGATGGGAGCTGATGGAGCGTCCCGGCGGCGACGGCGATCCCACCATGGTGGACTGCGGCACGATTCGGGTGGAGCGCAGCGGCGAGGAGACGCTGTATTACGCCGTTTCCACAAGATTTGCAGATGTTACCTATGACTTCACCCTCATCGACAGCAACACGATGTATTGGGGCGGCGAGTACGATTGTTATCAGAAAATGGCGTGACGGCAAGGGCATTTGCCATCGGACAAAGAGACAGAAAGGAAGGACAGGATCATGAAACAACGATGGAGACATCTGATTGCCTCTGCGCTGGTGCTGGTGCTGTGCCTGAGCGCCGCCGCCTGCGGCAAATCCGATGACACTGCAGGAGACGACTGGCGCGCCAGCGGCGCGGTTGTCGATAGCGGCACCATCACCCATGACGGCGAGAGCGTGGACGTGCTGGTCACGGTGAGTGAGAGCAGCGCGGCGTTCTACCGGGACATGCCGGAGCAGGTGCTGTTCGACAGCGTGTCTTTTCCCGTGAGCATCCCCGATGCGGAGGAGGCGTTTCACGCCATCTCCTTTGACGATATCGACGGCGACGGCGAGAGCGACGTGCTGGTGCGGTTCCTGCACAAGAGCGGCGATACGACCGAGATGATCTGGATCTGGGACCCGGTCGAGCGCTACGTCTTTCGGGAGGATCTGTCCACGGTCGCGGTCGGCGGCGCGCTGAGCAGCCAGCCGTATTTCACAAGAAACGGCCTTCAGATCAATGCCGCCGTGGAGATGGGCACGTTCCTGCTCGAGGACGGGGTCTGCAGCTATTCCGGCCTCGGTGACGGCTACAACACCGACGACTGCTACTGGGAGATCGTCAAAAACGGTGACTACACCCACGACGGCATCCGCGAGCTGCACTTTGATGCCATCTGCTACATTCCGGAGGGCGCCATTCCGTATTTCGACCAGCAGTACATCACCGTCACGAGCAGCGAGCTCTATGATTATTATACCGGCACGTGGCTCACCGCCTCAACGGCCTACGGAAACAGCCAGCGCGGGGAAAACTACTATCTCTACACCATCAGCTGGCAGGGCAGCAGCTATCTCATTGAATTCGCCTATTCGACCGAGTGGGAGTATAACGTCAGCGACTGGGCGCAGGTTCTGACCAAGAGCTATGTGGTCTATATCCCGGAGGATTATAACGGGCTGATCTTTGCCGCCGAGGCGCAGCCGCTGACCTACAAGGAGAGTGCCAAACGCATGCAGCTCGACAGCATCTGTCCGGAGGCGGCCATTATGGACATCGCTACCTTAGACCCCTACAGCTGCCTGTTTTTCGATCTCTGCGACTGAGGGCGGTGCGGCGATGGACAAAAAACGCAGCGCTTTTGCCGCGCCGGATGCCGGACGCATGACGGATGCGGAGCTGTCAAAGCGGCTCGGCGGCCTCCAGTGGCGGTCTGCCGCATGGCTTCTGGTGGGACTGGCCGGCGCAGTGAGCGGTACCGTTTGCTTTTTTGCGGTGCAGGCTGCATTGCTCAGGGCGATCCTTGTGACGGTGCTGTTTTTCGGCGGGGTCTGCTGTGCGGTCGTTTTCGGCGGCGGGGCACAAAAAAAGCTGAAAGCGCTGATGCACGAGCAGCTGGGAGACTTTTTCCGCTTCGCTGGCGCTGGAGACGGACTACGCCTTTGCTGCAGTTGCGGGCAGCGTGGATCTGCGCGAGCTTGACGCGGTGCGCAGGAGCTACGTCCGTTCGCTGCAGGAGATGTGCTGTGTGCTGGATCAGCTCAAGGCGAGCCCGGCTCTGACCGGTGCGGCGGAATAAGGAGAAGAGTATGGAAGAAAAGAACAGAAGCATGACAGACGAGGCGCTCTCGCAGCAGCTGCGCAGGCACAGGAGCGGCAAACTGGCCGGAAGACTCCTCTCCTTGGTGGGAGTGGTCATCGCTGTGGCGGGCATGGTCCTGGGCGGCAACATCGTACCGGCCATTTTGGGTGGCGTGATCCTCGCGCTGGGGCAGACGATACAGAGAAAAACCAGAGAACAGGCGGGGCAGCAGGTCTTCCGGGCGATTGCGCCGGATGTGGTGAGCGCCGTGTTCGAGAATGTGCAGATCGATCCCGCTGCGCATCTTCTCAACGCCGAGGACACGAACATCCCGCTGCCAGGCCACAGCTATTGCAGCGGCAGCGGGTACATCCGCGGTACATATCAGGGACTGACTACGGAGCTGTGCACCGTCAAGCTGACGGAGGTGGACGCGTTTCAGCGCGAGGAAAGCGGACAGTGGGAGAAAACCGAGCATGAGGTCTATACCGGCCAGTGGCTGCTGTGTGAACTCAGCTGCGCGTTTCCCACATGGCTGACCATCTGGCAGAGAGAGGGGCTGGACAGGTTTCTGAGCGTCAAAACCGTCAGAACGGGCAATGAGGACTTTGACAGGCGCTTTTGCGTGAGCTGCGGCGATGAAGCCGCCGCTCTGCGCATCCTGATGCCCGACCGTGCGGCGCGGATCCTGACGCTGGCGGATTCCGCCTTCGGGAAATTTGCCGTGAATCTCAATCGTGATGGCAGACTGTACCTTGCCGTTCATAGCGGACGCGGCTTTTTCGATGTCGGCAAGGGTAATGAAGACCCGGCGCAGCTGCGCCGCCGCTTTGCAGGCGAGCTGTCGTGGTTTGCGGGGATGATCGACGTATTCCGCGATCTGTAGAGGCGGTGGACGGCATGCCCCTTTGGCCGGCAGCGGCTGCTGCCGGGGTCGGGCGCATGTCCGCGCAGCAGCGCGGGAGCACTGAAAACGGATATCGACAGCGAAGGCGCGTTGTGTGCCTTCGCTGTCGTGCATGCAAGGGGCAGTGGAATGGGCCGGGAGGCGTATGGCTTTTTGTTGGTTTTTGTACTTGACTTCCGACGGGATCTGCGTATAATGATGCTCGAACATGAACACAGTTCAAGTTGAGGTGCTTGTATGAACGCAGCGGTCACATCCAAAGAGGAGATCCTGAAAACCAGCCGGGAGCTGATCCGGCAGCAGGGGTGGTCCTCGGTCAGCATCCGCTCGGTCGCCGCGGCCTGCGGCGTATCGGTGGGCTCGATCTATAATTATTTTGATTCCAAGGCTGCGCTGCTGAGCGAAACGGTCGGCAGCGTCTGGCAGGAGATCTTCCACCGCCCGGATGACGCGGACGTGTTTCAGGATGTGCAGACGTGCGTCACGTGGATGTACACACGCATCGCCTACGGCTGTGAGCAGTATCCCGGCTTTTTCACCCTGCATTCCATCGGCTTCCTTCGCGACGAGCGGCCCGACGGCAAGCGGCGCATGCAGCAGACGTGGGGGCATATTCTGGCGGGGCTGTGCGCGGTGCTCAGGCGCGACGCGAAGATCCGGCCGGACGCCTTTACGGACACCTTCACCGTGGAGCAGTTTGCGGATGTGCTCTTTTCGCAGATGCTCTCGGCCATGCTGCGGCAGGACTGCGATCCCACTGCCGTGCTGGAGATCGTGCGCAGAACGCTGTATTAAATCCAAAAGCCCGCCTTGCGGCGGGCAATTGCAAACCGCAAAATGAACACTGTTCACATAGAAAGGTCGAATGTCATGAAAGTCAAACGCAACACACTGCTGCTCATCGCCTGTCTCGTGTGGGGGGCGGCGGGCGTTAACATCCTGCGCCTCGGGGTGCTGGCTTATCCCGCTTATCTGAGCGCACTGAATTTCGTGCTGTCAGCGCTGGTCTTTGCCGTGTTCCAGTATTTCATATTCGGCAGATTGGTCAAAAAGCACACGGCCCGCATCACGGGCTATGAGGAGGAGCGCCATTTCTTCCTCAAGTTCTTCGACGTGAAGTCCTTCATCATCATGGCCGTGATGATGAGCGGCGGCATCTGGCTGCGCTCGAGCGGCCTCGCGCCGGATCGTTTCATCGCGGTGTTCTATACCGGCATCGGCGCTTCGCTGCTGACGGCCGGCATTCGCTTCGGTTATCAGTTCGTCAGGGCGGCCATCGCCGCCGGCGAAGAGAAAACAGCATTCCAGGACGAAAAAGGAGACTAAACTATGCAGGCAATTGTTGAAACGCTATTTGATGCCGCCTATCTGAGCACAGTCGTCACGCTCGGCATCTTCATGATCCGCCGCAGCAAAGGTAACGTCCAGTACACGCTCTTCGGCTGGATGGCCGTCGTGCTCGGGGCAGGCGATTCGTTCCACCTGATCCCGCGCGCTGTCGCTGTGCACCACCGGCCTTGAGAGCTACACCTTCGCGCTCGGTCTCGGCAAGTGGATCACCTCCGTCACGATGACGGTGTTTTATGTGCTGCTCTACTATGTCTGGCGCAGGCGCTATCAGATCGTGGGCAAGCGCGGCCTGACCGCCGCCGTGTACGTTCTGGCTGCCGCGCGCGTTGTGCTGTGCATGATGCCGCAGAACCGGTGGCTGACCGGCGGCGCACCGCTCGCGTGGGGCATTTACCGCAACATCCCGTTTGCGTTGATCGGTCTGCTCGTGATCGTGCTGTTTTTCCGCAGCGCAAAGGCGCGGGATGACCGGGCGTTTCGCTGGATGTGGCTGACCATCGTGCTGAGTTTCGGCTTCTACATCCCGGTGGTGCTGTGGGCGGATGTCGTGCCGATGATCGGTATGCTCATGATCCCCAAGATCTGCGCCTATGTGTGGACGGTGCTCATCGGCTACAAGGCCATGAAAAAAGAATGCGGCAGCGCCAGGTGAGCGCCGCAGGAAAAATATGTACCCTCGTGCCTCGGCGTCACGCTCTGAGGCACGGGGGCTTTCGATACGGCTGCTTAATTAAGAAGAGCATTTCCTTTCCGGTACAAAAAAGCGCCTCAGAGTCAACTCTGAGGCGCTCAAAATCAGGCTTGGATGCCGTCGGGCGCGTCACAGCAGCGCCTGATCGGTGACGGCGCGCCCGGCGATGCGTCCGTAGAACAGGGCGCTGCCGATCGACGTGCCGCAGGTGGGGTACTGCGTGCCGTACATGCCGGTGCCGGCGACCTCGCCGGCGGCGTACAGGTGCGGGATCACGGAGCCGTCGGGGCGCATGACGCGCGCGGAGACGTCCGTCTCCAGACCGCCGAACGTGACGGTCACGCACGGATGCAGACGCAGCGCGACGAACTTGGGGCCCTTGATCGGGTGCAGGAATTCAGCCGGCTTCCCGAAATCCTCGTCGACGCCACGTTCGACCAGCTCGCAGTAGCGGTCATAGGTCGCCTGCAGCGTCGCCGGGTCGCAGCCCATCTTCTTGGCCAGCCCCTCAATGGAGGCCGCGCAGGGATCCTTGGACTTGCCGGCAACTGCGGCCTTGTAGCCATACTGCACGCCGCCGTAGGGCTCCTTGCCGCTTGTGATGTACCAGCCGCAGTTGCTGCCGGAGCGGGCGATGGCGTCGCTGACCGTGTACTGATAGCTCCACTCATTGACGACACGTTCGCCGCGGTCGTTGACGATGAGGCCGGACTCGTCGTTGATGCCGACACCGTTGGTCAGGCTCGTGTACACGACCTGCACGGCCGGGTGCTCGTAGTTGCGCGCGCCGAGCTTCTCGGCGGCCGTCAGTCCGTCGCCGACGTTGCCGTGCGGCACGTTGCTGAAGTAGTGCGCGGCGGGGTAGCGCGCGACCATATCCTTGTTGCGGGCATAGCCGCCGGTCGCGAGGATGACGCCTCTTCTCGCGTAGAGCGTGAGCCTGGCGCCGCCCTTGCGCGTGCACGTCACGCCGGTGACGGCCCCCGCCTCATCCGTGAGGATCTCATCCATGGCGGTGTCATAGATGATCTCACCGCCGAGGTCATTTTCATAGTACAGCGTCAGGGGCGTGGAGATCTCGCCGCCCTCGCCGTTGGTCTGACCGCCGCCGCCGGGAGAATTGTGCACGCGCCACGGCTGCAGGCTGACGTGGATGGGCTCGACGTCGAGTACATCAAAGTGCGTTTTGAGCACGCCGTCCTTCTCCACCGGCCTGGACAGCGGCTCCCACGGCTGGGCGAGCACCTGCACAGGGTCGCCTTTCACGGTTGCCTCGATGGAGGTGAGCCAGTCGAGCGTCTGGTTGAGGTGGTCGACCAGATACCGGTTTTTCGATGCGTCCATAAACTTGCCGCTGCGGTTGCCAACGTCCATGAGGTAGTCATAGACCATGTCCTTCGTGTCGAAAAGCCCCTGCTTTTTCTGCCACCGCGTTCCGGCGCCGAGGAGCTTGCCGCCGCTTCTCGCGGTTGCACCGCCGGTAATGCCCTGCTTTTCCACGATCACGACGTCCGCACCGGCCAGCTTCGCCTCGATGGCTGCTGCCAGACCGCCCGCGCCCGCGCCGCACACGACCACGTCGACCGTGCGTACCTCGTCCGGAGATTCCGGCGCTTTGGGAGCGGGAGCGGCCCTGAGCGCGGCAATGTCCTCCTTGGACGCACCGGCGGCCTTGAGCGCTGCCGCCGTTGCGTCTAAGATCGCGGCACATGTCAGGTCTGCACCGTCGACAACGGGGATGTTCAGCGACTGATGCGCAGCGATCAGCTCCGGATAGCACTCGATCGGCGTCGTATTCAGCCCCCAGGCAATGCCGCGGTATTCCTTGTGCTGCGTTACGGTGACGGCTTCGATCCGGTCTTCCGATACCGTCACGCGCACGAAGAGCTTGCCGCCGTAGCCGCGGGCGGCGCCCTCATAGGTTCCGGGGGTGTAGCTTGCCATGTTTAAGACCTCCGTTTCTGTTGGGTGATTCGTTTACAGATCCAGCTTTTCGGCCTGATCGTCGCGCCAGAAGAACTGCCAGTCCTTGAGGTGCCACAGCTGCGCGGTCTCGCGCGGGTCCATGGTCGCGGTGATGCCCTTGGCGTACATATCGTCGATCTGCTCGTCGGTGTAGCCGAGGAAGGAGAGCACCTCGCGGCTGTGTTCGCCGAAGGTCGGCGCGGAGGCGACGATCTGCGCGGGGTTTTTCTTGAACTTGTTCGTGATGCCGATGCCCTTCATCTCGCCGTAGATGCTGTCGGTCCAGGTCGCGATGTCGTCACGGGCGGCGTACTGCGCGCTCTTTTCGATGTCCGCCGGGCCGAAGGCCTTCTGGTTCGGGATGCCGGCTTGGTTCATGATGGCCTCGACCTCGTCGACCGTGCGCTCGGCGCAGAATTTCGTGATGGCGGCCTCGATGCGCTGACCGCGTGGCAGGGACTTGAGTGAGCCGGTCATGCCCTCGGGGAAGTCGGGGTCAGTGCCGTCGCCCGGTGTCGGCAGACCGACGAGCGGGTAGCCTTTTTTCGTGTTGCCCGCGCCGACCATGCCGATGAAGATCGTGCCGCCGTCCTTGCAGTCGTAAAACGAGAAACCGGCTGCCATGTCGCTGACGTTGCCGGTGCGGTATTTGACCGGCTCACCGGGAGCGGGATAGCCCTTGTTGAACCACTCGGCCGGGTAGCTGCCGAGCAGGCGGAACATCGTCTCATACTGCGACACATCGCACGCGTCGCCCTCGCCGGTGATGCGGGCATTGGTCATGATCGACAGCGCGCAGATGCACGCGTTGTAGGCAGTGGCGTAGTCGGACAGGTAGGGGTTGACCTTCAGCGGGGGAGAGGTGGGGCTTGTGCCGTTCATGTACATATAGCCGCCCATGGCCTGACCCGAGACGTCATACGCCGCCTTGTTCCTGTCGGGACCTGTCTGCCCGTAGCCGGAGACGTGGACGATGGCGAGCTTGCGGTTGATTTTCCACATATGCTCGTCGCTCAGACCGTTTTTCGCATAGGTGCCGGGGCGGCCGGATTCGATCCAGATGTCCGCCCATGCGATGAGCTTTTCGAGCACCTCGCGCCCTTTGGCGGTGCGGGTGTTGAGCGTGATGGAATAGGTGTTGCGGTGATCCTGCGAGTAGCCGTAGTTGCCGCGCGTCTGGCACGGCATATTCGGCGCCTCGACCTGAATGACCTGTGCGCCCATCTCGGCCATGATGCTCGCGGCGAAGGGGCCGGCGATGTTCGTGCCCGTCATGAGCACTTTCACACTCGAGAGCACGCCGAATTTCGGGAACTGACCAAACGGCATATGCGTGCCGTAATAGTCCTTATACTGCGTAGACATCGTTTTGCCTCCTTTGCGTGCGCGTCACATATTCAGCCAGCCGGCGTCGACCTTCAGCTCCGCGCCGGAGATGTAGCGCGCGGCGACGTCGTCTGCGAGATAGGCGATGGCGTTGGCACAGTCCTTCGGCTTTCCGAGCATGGGCTTTTTCTCGCCAGGCTTCGTGATGGTGTGCAGCGGGGCGGCCTTGCCGGCGCGCATCTGCCACTCGAGGATGCCGATGCCCTTTTCGCGCGGCACTTTGTTGATCTCGGTGAGGATGTTCGCGGGCTCGATGCAGTTGCAGCGGATGCCGCGCTCGAAAAACGAGGCGGAGATGTTGCGCGTCAGGCCGAGCACGGCGTGCTTGGTTGTGACGTACATCGCGCCGCCCTTCAGACCGCGCAGGGACGCTGCCGAGGCGACGTTGACGATGTTCGCCGGCGTGCCCTGCTCGAGGAAGATCCTGATGGCGCGCTGGCAGCACAGGAACACGGCGCGCTGGTTGGTCTCGTAGATCATGTCGTAGACCTCCGGCGTCGTCTCGTGGATGGGGAGCTGACCGTCGAGCACGCCGGCGTTGTTGACGAGGATATCCAGATGGCCGAACTCCTTGAGGCAGGTGTCGAACATGGCCTCGATCTGCGCCGGGTCGCGCACGTCCGTTTTGACCGGCAGGATGACGCCGGGCGCATTTTCGGCGGCGACCTTGTCGCGCAGATCCTCCAGACGCTTCATGCGGCGTGCCGCGGCGACGACCTTCGCGCCCTCCATGGCGAACAGCCGCGCGGTCGAGCGGCCAATGCCCGAGCTCGCGC
>ERZ772855.2009-NODE-2009-length-18135-cov-4.215431_pt1 | contig 18135 bp, 17 predicted proteins | sample MGYA00511900_ERZ772855 | MGnify/ENA primary metagenome ERZ772855 (study PRJEB29015, sample SAMEA2737701) | human gut metagenome | biome: human gut; feature: human-associated habitat; material: faeces | place: China | collected 2012 ...
CAGTAACCGTCCAGAAAGACATATCAGGGATTTGGTTTTCCCCGTTGCCCACATTTCGTTTTGCCGCTTCTCCCAAACCAACGTTTATGAAAATGCAGAGATAATGGCTAACTGGCATCATCCCCGGTTTTTATTCAGGGGATTGATCATGCTAATTGGCTATGTACGCGTGTCAACAAATGACCAGAACACCGATTTGCAACGTAATGCACTGAACTGCGCGGGATGTGAGCGGATTTTTGAGGACAAAATCAGTGGCACTAAGTCCGACAGACCGGGGCTTAAAAAACTGCTCAGGACACTATCGGCAGGTGACACACTGGTTGTCTGGAAGCTGGACAGGTTGGGGCGCAGTATGCGGCATCTTGTTACGCTGATAGAAGAGTTGCGCCAGCGTGGCGTGAATTTCCGAAGCCTGACTGACAGTATTGATACCAGTACCCCAATGGGCCGTTTCTTTTTTCATGTCATGGGTGCCCTGGCTGAAATGGAACGAGAACTGATTGTTGAACGAACAAAAGCTGGACTGGAAGCTGCTCGCGCACAGGGACGAATTGGTGGACGTCGTCCCAAACTTACACCAGAACAATGGGCGCAGGCCGGGCGATTAATTGCATCAGGCGTTCCTCGCCAGAAGGTGGCGATCATCTATGATGTTGGTATATCGACACTGTATAAGAAGTTTCCGGTCGGAGATAAATGAAACCGTAGCACGTCGTATGCAAGAAGATCGTGCTGCGGTTTATGCTTATCACTTAAAGACTCAAAAATTAGGTGAGTAACGGACCGGGGACATAGCTCCTTTTTTTCTTAATTCATCTGGTATTTTTTTTCCAAGATAAAGATTTGCTATTTCAGGTGGGGCTTCTCGACCTTCAAAACCATAGCGAGAACTTTGTGTTGCCTCAAAGTCCGGATCCTCGTCCCAGTATTTCATCGTAGGGAAATTTTCACGTGTTGATTTGAGCCATTTATCAGCAATGAAAACCCCTCGAACGATCCCCCTTACAGTAGCAAGAATGACTTCTGCTTGGCTGGCGCGAGAGACATTAATGCGCCAGCTAAATCGAACCGCATCATAAAGCTCTGAATCCTTTGCACTTCTGTTAACGGAAATCATTAATGCTTTATGATGAAATGTTATGGTTTCGGGTTGATATGTTGCTATCAACTCTTTGACATGCGCGGCGCCGAATTCATTGCTGCCAGCACCATTTATGATATTCGTTAACCCAGGGTAGGCATCAATAAGTGCTGCTTCAACTTCGTACGCCGTCTTTTCATCAGTCATTCCATGTCGATGGATGACATGGATAACTTCAAGTCCCGCTAATCTTATTTCTCTGATTTGCTTTAGCTTGTTGCTCAGTAACTCGTCATCATCAGCCGCTGCCACTTCACCGCGCATATGAGCAAATACGCGGTTACCTTTGCCTTTCCCTACATAGAAGGTGCTTCCGTCCCTAGGATCAATCAATCGGTATACATACCAGCCAAGGTGTTCAATTACTCCAGAAGGAAACTCAGTAATATCCATTTTGCAATATCTGTGAATTATTTGTGAGACGTATATTAATGAACATTGCAAGGGCTCACAACTAGTAGTGTTGAGAAAGCCATCGGGAAAATGAGGCTAACCCTTTGAATTTACATAGCGCAAAAAGATACCTTTCCTCATAATGTGAGCTAATTTTATGTTTCGTTTGATGATCGGGTCGGTCTCGAAACCCGTAGCCACGTCGTATGCAAGAACGTGCTACGGCTGGCTGGTGAACTTCCGATAGTGCGAGTATTGAATGATTTCCAACTGTTATCGATTTTGCGTATTTTTTGCATGAGAGGATTTTTACCTCCTCCCACCGATCCTCCATGGCTTTACGCCAGTGTCTCTGGTCTGCTATGTGCCAAGAGCGGACGTTAGAAGTATAAAAGCATCTTTACAAGCGGGTTGTTGGGGAGAGTTTTGTTGCGTTCGCCACAACTCTTGAGAATGCTGCTATTTATTATGGTAGTATTGACAGCTAAAATTTATAATGATTAGCGACTCAATAGCCAGTTCAAGCCAGATTTTGATGGGACACTAATGAAATCCTCCCGCACTATTGCGGTATATTCATACCCACTCGAGCATCTTTAGTGTTAACAAGGAATGAAATCGTGACAGAATTTCTTGAAAAAATGTTTGATCGTGTTTATTCGGAGAAAGACTTCAGCATTAACATCGCAATATTTGTCTCCGGAATCGCAGGAGTTACCTGTTATCTTATTCTTCGCGATTATGTACTGACTCTGTTTTCTTTTATTATTATTTTTCCAGTTGTAAAGATTATTGCGGGAGGATTATATGTGCGAATTATTACCCGCAAGGGAGAGGCAGTTGCAGAAAAACGACTGGCAACGCTTTATAATTCTCTGACTGGAAGAGAAAAAGAAGTAGTCATGCACTTTGTGACGCATGGTGGTTCTGTTATGACATGGGGACAAATGAATAGGCTTGATGATCCTGAACCGGGTGTAGAATCTCTGGCCCGTCGGGGATTACTGAATACGTCCGTAACGATGGATGGTATGCGAGAAACGTTTGAACTAGATCTGACCCTCTTTAATTATGCATATAAGTATCACCCCCATCAGGAGAAGATGCTTACTTCAGAAGAATAAGAAATTTTTAATCTTTATGATGGAGATCTTAAACAGGATGGACGCCTCCCATCCCGTTTATTCAAAGAATGTAAGGTTTACAGTATATACTCCATGTAAGAGGATGAACAGAAATCTATTCCTCCATATTAGCAATAATGTCATAAATTAGGCTTGCCAATTCGGTTAACAATATCTTCCGCCTCTCACGCTATAATGCCAGAAGCATTATACATTATAAAACATGAGAGGCGGACAAGAATGCATCTTCAATCAAGGATTAATCTTAGTCATGGTTTGTTGCTAATATCTCTACAGTCAGGACAAATGTTAGTCCCCTCCCCAAGCCAAGAACTCATTTCCTCTTCAGGCCATTCAGCACCACAAACATCACATGTGACTTCAATTGAGCCTGAGTCTTCGGCACCGCAATACGTACAACGATATCCTGAAGTAGAATCGTTATTTTGAATCATTGTCTCATGACCACAGTAATCGCAGATATATTCTTTCCAATTAACTAACTCAAAAAACTTTGGTCTAACCCCAAGAAATGCTGCTTTTCTAGCATCAGCTACATCAAGATAACCTTCATGAACATTATGCTCATATTCGTCAGAAAGTATATTATAGGAATTAGATATTTCCTTAGAAACTTCTTTATCTAGATCGTATAAACCAAATATATCAGAGAACTCAGCCAACCCTCTGACCAAACGCCCCATTGCCAGACGAACATGTTTAATAGTAAACGAGAATTCGTAATGCTCAATTGAATTTCTAAGATCTTTCATCCAAGCGATATCATCTAGTAACTCTTTATCAACTAAGTCCACAGAGGTTATGCTACACTTTTCATGTGTAGCTATCGATATTGCTTGATCCAAAGTAATAGTATGAGGATTTTTATGTCCTTTAATAAGTTCTTCAAAGTCGAATTCTTCAGCCTCCATTTTATAAAAAGCTTCAATAAGATTGACTTTGTCACTTTTGGCACGCTCTATTACTGCTCTGTAGCATTTTGAAAAAATCAAGTTTTCGTCTAATGTTTGAATATACATTTTCAACGTCAATTCAAAACAATGAGACAAATGTAGTATAGCAAACTTGAAAGCTTTATAATCTCCATTTTCTCCTTGCTGGAATTTTTTGATGGCTTCATTAAAACTATCTAAAGCATTGGATTTTAGATCAAGTTTAAATTCCATTGTTTTCACTTACTTTACTTGAATGGTAGAATATTTTTACATAATTAAGAACGCTGCGCTATAGCATCGGAGGTACTAACTTCCGCTCCTCGCTCATAACAGACATAAACTTCAGTTATGGCATAAAGGTATGCATGCTGGGTGGGGAAAGTATGAAGGAAAAGAAGACTGCTGCGCCGTTTGTCGTCACGTTTATCTTCATTGGCTATGCAAGTCGTAATACAAGGTGGGACAAAACTGAGACACATAAGGCCTCGCAATGGCTTGCAAGGCTTTACATGTTTTGATGTGGTGGGACGTGTGAGCGCAGTGTTGATGGGATAATACTTTGAATTAGAAGCGGATTCTTATAATTCGTAATGCGAAGGTCGTAGGTTCGACTCCTATTATCGGCACCATCTTTTCTCGTAAAATCATCAATTTACTATTGCAGTGTTTTGCTTTGTTGAACATTAATGTGCAATTTTGCGCGTTGTAGGTGTGGCAAAATTGTGGCAGGTACAGTGAGATTGTTTGTGGCTCAATGCAAGGGTATGCTAACAGCATGCGTTACCTTGTAGCTCCCGCCGGTCTTGTCTTTTGAGCAATATTACTACTTTGATGGTTTCAGATTAAGGATGTTGTTAGTCCAGTTCACAGCCAGCGCGGTTTGGCCTAAAGGATGTTACTACAATAACCTACACAGGCATTCAAACACGTTTAGTCTTCCATTTGGGTATTTGCATTCACTTGACGACCCATTTGCATTTCACTTAGTCATTTTTAACAAAAAAAATGCATCCGATACCCTGCTATTGACAGGCAGTTTTGAGCGAGCAGCAGACTTAGCGGTTGTTCTCAGTACCATGAAGAGCTAGTTAAACCTAGGTCTATTAATCAAATGGAAGCAGATCAACCCACCACTAGGCGGGCTGATACACAGTGATCTATCCATAATTGAACCCCCTACTTTTTGTAATGGATGATCACTCGAAAGTGAGGCTCAGATGTTTATGCCAATGTAAGTTCAACCTCAAAGCCTGCAGCTTTATGGTCTACTGTACTTTTTAACATCTCAACATCGCATAAATTATATCGAAAACCGAGCGTTTGCCTTTTCAGCAATTTTTGAGATCATCAAAAAATTTCCTATAGCTATGCCTTATTATGTTTAAAGTACTTTGTGTACATAAAGCCCGCAGTATCGTTTTTTTATTAGCGCTCTGATGTCATCTAAAGAAGTTAAAGAGCGAATATCATCCATAGTAATCACAATAACTCTAATACCATCTTGCAAAGCACTTGTTAAAATACCAATTGCTCCAGGTTCATTTCCGTCACCTCTCACAAAAGCACCCGTAACCCCATTTGCAGCAACAAATATACCGGTAGTTAAAGCTCGCCTACGGACTTTATTCACAAAATTATCTAATACCGATGCGCCAACAGCCGAACTCCAATTTTTACACTCAACGAGGATCACTGAATCCCATGGTCTTAATATCTCTTCTGTCTGTGCATTCCACAGAACAATGTCAATTTCCTCTGAAGGCATCCTAACATCATGCTCAGTAATGTCTACTCCATTCAGATGCGCAAACATATAAATAGACAGAAGCTCAAAAGACTGACCTTTTTGTTGGTTTGTAGTGGCTGCATCAACATCATTGATTAATGTTCTGAAGTGGTTTAAGTCAAACATTTAGAACTCCTTTCCGTACAAGAGTTCTCTAACTTTCGTTTTGACAAGGTATAATAGATCACTTGGACTTATAACATTTATAAGATCATCTCGGTCTAACGCAATAACATTGATACCCTCTTCTGCTCTAAGTCTGCTGAGTAATTTTTTTGTTCTTATATTATTTAACCCAGTCGTGGCTAATATTAATCCTTTAATTCCTGACTTCTTACTCATTTTAAGAAGATTATGAAGATTTGCCGAGTTCATTGAGCCAATTGCTTTAATTTCAACCGCTATGGGATTTCCTAAAATAGAAAGTTCAGAATCTTCTTGGGAGTTCCAAATAACCAAATCGAAACCAGCATCTCTACGATTAAGCGTTTCAGATGCGGTAACCTCCCAACCTTCGATACCTGCAGCTCTCTCAGTAAGCCATTGTTCAAATAATCGGATACGCCTATAACCTTCCACGGAAAAAAGATCGCGAAAATTTACAGCGGGCTGAAAGTTATGTGAGGCGGAATATTTTTTGTGCTCACTTCTAGGACCTAGATAGCCAGATTTTCTTCTTGTTGCATCGTCAATTGCTTCTTTTAATTGAAAGATAAATTTGTTATTAAAAAAACCATGTTCCGATACACTTAATATTCTTTGGCCTCTAATCTCTGGTGGTAACGAATACTCGTTATCAGTTATTATTACAACGGGCTTCCCTGCACCATGGGCTAACCCAATCTGATAATACATGCTTTCAGATTTCCTATTGACGAACGCAACTAATACGTCACATAGATTAATCAGTCCCCACATAGCACCTGATACAGTCTCTTGTTGGTAAAAATCATCAATCGTTTCTACTTCATAGCCTTCCAATTGGGACATATTTTGGAGTGATTTTTTTAGCTCATTGGCCTCATGCGACAAACTATTCAACAATCCAATTCTTTTCATCTTTATCTCTTAATGTCTTAGAATTCATAACGCCTGCCATTTAACATAATCGCTAGGCTTTTTTAAATAGTAAAATTTTTCATAGATGGCATATTTACTTAAGGGCTGATAACAAGCTCAGATTTTAAGAGTCTAGCCTCATAAGTATCTACACTTGGAACTTTGGTTAAAATTTATAGCCGAAAACATCAACTTAGACAACCGAATAGAGTTATTAAAGTGTGCTTAACTTTTCGTCTAAGTAGGCAATGTCCGCTTCTGGCACGAAGCGGACCGCCTAAAGCGTCGCGAGGTCTGCTATGAGCAAGGAACGGGCATTTCTAACAGTATTCCGTGTGAATCAACGGGGAGCAGGTCAACTATTATCAGCACAAACCAGAAGTTTCTTTCCGATTGTACTTGAAGCAAGGGCTAACTCACCGAAGCGCTATGCTATCTTCAATGAGCTCACCTTGCTTTCCTATACATTGCAGCGAAAGAAATCTTTATATAACAAAAAAATATAAATCAAGGAAGATCTTCAGCAAGTGCTAAACCAGGTACATTTAGCCACTGCCATAATTGCTGTTGAGTTAAAGTACCTGTGAATAACCTTAGCATAGCTTCCCCTAAATCATGACCCTCTACAACTGCAAGTCTTCCGCAAGACTCAATCACAGACAATACACTAGGATCAACACCCGGGTGGCATAATGTGACACAAAACTTATCTTTAAGATTGTGAAGCTCAGAAGCTTGTAAAACATCTGCCGCGCTATTTAAATCAACCAATCCCTCGCCTTGTTTAGTTTTTAACTCAAAAACTAATTCAGGTGAGTTGGCCAATTTTATAAGATAGTCTGGAGCGCCGCGTTTAATGCCATCATCTAGTTTATCAAATTCAATATTTGCCTTAATAAGCATTTCCTCGAAAACGTTCTCATATTCTGAACCTCGCGAATTGTAAAATCTTTTGAACAAACTTTCTAAAGAAATTGCCCTAGCCTTATGGATATGTCGTTCAGCAGCCAATAAACGTTGGTTTTTTTTCCAGGCTCTTGCTGCTTCTCTTAACCAATTTGCTTTAGGGTTTGGAGACGGTCTTGCATTCTTAAATAAATCCACCCTGAAATTACTGGCGTCTTTATCAGATTGCCCCAGAAACTCTGGTGTTGAATAAAGGCTGTTAGCTATTTTAATCATTTCGTTTCTTGTCAGCTTAAATCCCGCGTCTGGAAAAATTTTATCCAAGGAAGCCAACCACAAAGCTTTATCTGGTAAACCTAAGTTAACTCTTTTCGACAATGTCCCGATAAGTCTCGGTAAAATTCTTAATTCATTTATAGTGTTATTATCAAGTCCCAGCGGTCTCATTTTCTGTGGGATTCTAGGATCTGAACAAGCAACTATGATTTTTGAAATACCTTTCAGCATCCATGCGAGATTCCTAAAAACTTCGTTTAAGGCACCCGCAGTTAAAGAATTAAAATTTCCTTCGAGCGAACTAAACTGTTCGCCTTCTATCCAAGAATAAGCTAATTTACTAGCATTAACTGCTTTGAGATTCGTATGCCAAATACTTTCATAAAGAGGGATATTCAGCCTATCAGGATCCATTAAATAACCATCTCTTAACATCCAGGGCAATGATCTTGACGCTTTATTACCATTATAGTCAGTAAATTCTGGGCTGCAGAAACAAGCATAAAAAATAGAAAGAATTAAACGTTCTTTATTATCATCTTTGAGTGATTCAGTTGTAATATCGAAGAACCATTTTGAATTTTTTGAGAAAAACTCTAAAATGTTAACGCCAGATTCCACTTTAAAACCTGATAAAGATACAGCTTTTCCGAATGGTGTCACTATGAGGTTTCCACCTTGGCTTATAAGCAATAAACCACTTCTCGTCAAAGATTTAATAGCCTCATCAAAGTATCCATCCCACCTTAGAAAAGCTTTAAGATTGTTATCTTGCTCTGAAATGCCACTGAAAGTAGTAAAAATAATTTCTTTCAAATCGGTCAAGTTAGAACATAAACCTGCAGAGGTTAGTTGTAAACATAGATGTTCGAATTTTTTTGGCTCTACGCGCCCTTTAATGCGAGGCATGGCACTAAAATTAAGATAGTTTTTTGCATATCCTAAATCGGAAGCATTATTAGCAAAAAATATAATCCTGCCAACATGTTCCGTACCCATCCTCCCTACACGTCCTGACATGTTATGGAATTCGGAGCTTGGTATCGGAATATCTATTCTTTTATCATAGTCTCGCCGTTTCCAGGATGCGAAAAACGCTGTACCAAACGGGTAGTTAACTCCAGCAGATAAGGTTGAAGTTGCAAAAACTATGTCAATTTTACGATTTTTAATTTTATTTTCTACTATCTCTCTTTCTTCTTCAATCAAGTCGGTACTATGGCATGCTACTCTGAACTGCATATAATCTTTGAGACGTGAGTTTGAACTAGTGTCTGGAAGATCTATAAACTCGATTGGTATTTGCGTCTCTAAAGGTTGCTGATAGAGCTTCGAAAAGCTGTCAGCTAAATCGAATGTCTGCTTTTTTGTCATACAAAAAACAACGATAGGCGTCTGATTTTTGTTATTTTCAAGATAGTCTTTTATATTTTCGACTATTGAATTTTTAGGAGCTTTAATTCTACCTTGCTTAATATTTTCTTCATCAGCAGTGTGGCACTCATACGTATCACCAGTTAGACTTCTGCATTCATAGATTAAATGTTTTTCTCTAGAAGTAGTATATACCAATTTTACATCTAACCAATCAGCGAGTTTCTGAGCATCATTTTTATCCAAGACAGCTGAAAGAGCAATGAGTTGTGCCCACCCAGCCCTTTTAATTAAAGTTAGAAGTATTTCGACCTGCTGCCCCCTAAATTCGTCTCCTATTAATTGGATTTCATCACATACGAATACTGTAGAAGTCATATCTTTAGGAACACCGGACGCTGACAACAATCCAAGATATTTTTCATAGGTTGCTACGATTATCCTGCTACTTAATGGATATGAGACCGTGTTACCTGCTGCGTCTTCTACCAAATCACCTGAAGCCAAAATCAATGATGATTTATCACCATCTAAAAAATCTTCAACAAATTCAACTTTGAATTCTTCAAATTTTTGTTTAGCTAAAGCTCTGTGGGTTACCAAAAAAACCGTGTTGAAACCATTTTGCAACCCTTTAGCTATTGCAATTGAACCTATAAGAGTTTTTCCAGTAGAAGTTGGTGAAACCACCATTAGATCTTCACCTGAACCTATTCCTTTTTCTAATGATTCATGCTGGATATCGGTTAATGAAAATGAATCATGTTCTTTATAAAGTAAGCACTCTAAAATCTTATCGCTTAAGTTATGATTCACTGGCAGCGAGCTCTTCACTTAAAACTCCTTAAATTTCAATGTGTTGTAAGGTGGTGCTTATTTTTTACCCTCATATATTAACATAATGACACAATTTTTTTTTAAAGCAATATGTCAATAAGAAAAAGCCTGGTTTTTTTATGATTAAATTAAATTCAAGATAACATACCTATAACTTTATGTAATACAATGGTTTTTTTTGGCGAGGGCACTTAATCTAAATTTGCGAAGTGATTTTTGTAATAGACTGGAATTAAAGCTTTTGAATTTTAAAAAATTAATTACAGTCGACTAATAACATTGAATTAAATATTGCCCCCCTACCAAACAGCCTTATAAAAATATAAAATTCAAATTACATTAACTGCATCCTGATTAAAAACTCACCCTATCAAAAGGAATGATTGACAACTAATCATGCTGCATTATAAATAAATGAGCATAAGGGATATGCTTATCTTTATATAATAGAAAAGGAACTTTTATGGATACAACCTGTCACCTGACTTGTCCACCATAAATTATGATATTGCGATGCTAGCAAAATCCGCTTTTAGTAATTACTGTGAGGGTAACTCCTTCTTCAAATCAGGATACCCGTTTTAAGATCGAGCTTAAAAGATTCCCAGCCTCCTGGCGGGTCCCACTCTCCTTGGCCAAGCACTGTATCATTCTCTATTGATGTTATGATTACACCATCAATGGCGCACTGCCTGGATTTCCAAAGAATGCCTGCAGCAATATCCATCAGAAAAACGTGGCAGTAAGTTGCAACCAGAACCCGATCATGTAGCTTGTCAGCATGGATGTCAGGCACTGAATAAATATGGCCGACATGATCACCTAGTGGATGGCTTCTGAACGCGTGTGTGGCTATATCAAAAACATGAAAATAGTCGCCACAAATGATTGCCACGTGGGATTCATTCAGGAGAAAATCAGAAAAGGCGCTGGAAATAAGCCAGCCATCTTCATCTGCACGTATATATAACTGTAAAATCAGAAGGGACTCACCGTCGTTTCTGATTAGCAGTCGCCGATCCTTTTCCCCCTTAGAGCCAAAAGGATTGACGTCTATGATCGAAACACCTTCCGTTTCAGCGCCGGGCGTAGGATGTTCAATATAGGTCGCTTGTAATGTCATTGACTATCCTAAGAGTGAAATGCAAAACAACTCATACGACTTTCCAAGCTGAGGTCACGACAGCGTCATACGTTGTCATATGTGCTGACCAGCCCCCGCAGATTAGTCATTCCGTTTTAGCCACGTCCACTCTTGGCACGGAGCGGACTAACTCACTGAGCAAAAGGTCCGCTCTGAGCGAGGCGCGGAAGTAGTCACTTTTGTGGTCTGCTCCCACAAAAGTGACTACAGAAACAGTTGCAATTCACGTAGCTCTTGCAGTTTCACCCAAAAAGATGCATCTGTATTGAAAATAATCGAGAGTTGAATAGCTTCTTCAAGAGTTATATCTCGCTCATTTTTAATTATTGCCCAAGTTTTTTCATATGATGTATCCATCAGTTCAGCAAGTCTTGCGGGAGGCATATCCAATGGCTTCAAGAATTCTTCGTATAAAATCTCTCCGACAGTAGAAGGTGCAGCATTTATCGTCCTCATATCACCCCTTTTTTTCAAACGTCCTAGGATTCCTTAGAGTAATTTGTTTAGCTAAACAAATCAGGGAGTAAGGTTAGTTAAAGTATTTTTCTTACTCAATTTCGATATATCCGTTGTCAGAAATGAAACATTTACCAACGGTGTTTGTTATAAAGGTTAGCTAACTAATTTTATAAGTCATCCACAATCCTCTGTTGTTTACATTTTGTTTCATTTTATTTGTTGCTATTTTGTTTAGCTAAACAATTTACATTTTTTGTGTATATCCTGTGTGTTTACCCAGAATATATGTTGATAAGTGTGTTTATAAGCTGTGCTTAATTATATTTGTTTATGACATATGAGGGGCGCTTTCATGACATATGAGGGGCACTTTCATGACATATGAGGTACGCTCTATTTTTAAATAAAATTATAAAACAATGGGTTAGATATGGTTTTGTGATTCTCTAACCAGATCTTTAACCATATATATAACCAAAAGACTAAAAGACTTATTAAAACCTTAGGGTTGTTCAGAAAAGTGCCAAAAAAAAATGTAATTTAAATGGTTTTATATTTTTTCGGGTTTTAGAATTGTTGACAGAAATATTTCAGGTGTTAATTTTTTGGTATTCTCAGTTCTTAACGTTGGTTTGCAAATTTTAGCGGCTAAAATTTTAGCGGCTAAAATCCTGATAATATTTTATGAGAAATAGGTTCTGCTATGAAACCAGTTATGCCTGAACTTATAACCGTTGAAGAGTTAGCTTTTGCTTTGAAGAAAACAGTAAAAAGCATCCGTAGCGATGCAACTCGGAACCCTAAATGCCTCCCACCCAGATGCCGCCTTCCTGGCAATAAGCGCCTTTTGTGGCGTCGAGAAGATGTTAAGGAGTGGATAGATAATTCTGTCGAATCACAGTTGGAAAACCGCGATTTAATGCAACGTGCTGAAATGGTTCAAAAGAAACGAGGTAGGCCGCCAAAGATAAAACCTAGAGAATAATTATATTAAAGTTGGGTAATTAAATAATTTTCCTTTAAGAAAACACATGCATTACAAACTTAATACATGACTAAACCTGTAGAAATACACCAAGAAAACACACTGCGTACACCGGAATACACAATGGGTACACAGATATACAACGGCAACCGTGGGGCAGGACATGTGAAGTTAGCTAACCGCAAGCGGGTTAGCTAACTTCACTTTCCCCATTATCGCTTCTTCGATTCTCAAGGGGAGTTCTGCTCTGCGAGACAAACTGGCTACCGCCAGAGGTGAGAGATATGAATGAAATGCCGAAATGTACCAGAAAGCATGGAAAGCATATTAGAGTGCCAGTTCTTCCAGATGAAGAAGCAATAATCAAAGCTAATGCAGAAGCGTCAGGGTTAAGTACTGCTAGTTTTATTCGAAAGGTTGCAATGGGTTATCAGGTGGAATCCATAGTGGATATAAAGCAGGTTTCAGAGCTTAGTCGAATAAATGGAGATCTTGGCCGACTTGGAGGATTGCTAAAATTTTGGCTGGCAAATGATCCGAGGACCGCAAATTTTTCACCATCATTGATAAAAACATTATTGAACAAAATAGAATCAACTCAGCAAGAACTAAGGAATATTATGGAGAAAATACTGGATAGATAAATTATGAAATCAATATTACTCAGAGTGCTAACTAAAAAGCTAATTATGAGGTGGCGAAATGAAGAAATCACTGCAGGCTGTCACATTACTAAGAACAATTTTAGCCGCTAAAAAGACGTTACTGGTTTCTTTCGTGGCGTCAATCATGGCTTTACCGGCGCAAGCAGGTATTCCTGTCATTGATAGTACTAACGTGGTCCAAACCACCATCAGCGCGGTCAACAACGTTCAGGCCGTTGCCAAACAAATTCAGCAGTACCAGACGCAGCTACAGCAATATGAAAATATGCTGCAGAACACCGTTGCGCCTGCGGCCTATATCTGGGACCAGGCGAACTCCACAATTAATAGGCTCCTGCAGGCGCAGGACACGCTGAACTACTACAAGAATCAGGCTGGTAGTCTGGATTCTTATCTTAAGCGCTATCAGGACATCAGTTATTACCGTTCTTCTCCCTGCTTTAACAGTAATATTGAATGCACTGCTGACGAGATCAATGCAATACGCAGTGCTCAACAGGACAGCTCAGAAGCACGTAAGAAGGCGAATGATGCTGTCTTTAAAGTCATTGACCAGCAGCAAAATACTTTACAAGCTGATGCAGATAACCTCGCAGATCTCCAGACTCAGGCAAGCGGCGCAACGGGCCAAATGAAGGCTATTCAGGCAGCAAATCAACTTGCCAGTGCTCAGGCTAACCAGCTTCTGCAGATTCGTTCAATTTTGGTGGCTCAGCAAAATGCAGCGGCTACAGTAGCTCAGGTACAAGCAGATAGAGAAGCGCAGCAAACAGTAGCTGATGAAAAAACTTTATCTGGTGTAAATACGCCTAGCCCTAAAAGAATCTGGTGAAGGAAGGTTTTATGCTAAATAAAATTTTGGTCTATTTTATTGTGGTCAGTATATTAATTTTATGTTCTTGTGATAAAAATGATAATAATTGTTCATCAATAGACAATAAGAGTGGGAGTTATAAAAATGATAATTGTGCTTTACGTAATAACAATACCCCAAGCCCAAAAAAAGAGTGGTAAATATGAAAGCAATTAATAAATTATTGTTTTTAGTCGTGATGATTATTTTTTCTATGAATGCTAATGCAAATCAGTTAAATAGCAGCGGATTACTTGATAACTTGTTGGATAAATATCAGCAGGTTGCTAGTACTTGGACTACGGTACTTAGTGATTATGCCAATTGGTTATTTTGGGGGCTAGTCCTAATAAGCATGGCATGGAATTTTGGCATGATCGCTATGAAAGGGGGAGGGGTTCAGGATTTACTCGCAGAAGTTGTAAGGTTCTTCGCTATCAATGGTTTCTTTTATTTTATTTTAAAAAATGGTCCGGCCATATCAAAATCCATAATTGATTCATTGAGGGAACTTGCTGGTAATGCTTTAGGTACAGGGAATGGAATCTCGCCATCGAGTATAGTAGACATGGCTTTCGTTATATTAGCAAAGGTTAGTTCGGCTGCTTCTATCTGGTCTCCTATGGTTTCCACTATTATGATCACTATTGCAATAATAGTTTTAGTGGTAATGTCCCTTATCGCAGTCAATATGCTGATAATGTTAGTGTCTGCATGGGTAATGTGTTACGCAGGAATAATATTGCTGGGGTTCGGTGGTTCAAAATGGACTTCTGATATAACTATAAATTATCTGCGAACGGTACTGTCCGTTGGCATCCAATTATTTACAATGACATTAATTATTGGAATTGGGCAATCATTTATAGATCAGTACTTTTATGTTATTAAAGACGATGTGCCGGATCTTAATAGCCTTATAATTCTGCTCTTGGCATCAATTATTCTCTTAGTGCTAACTAACAAATTGCCACAGTTACTATCAGGTATAGTAGGTGGCGCATCCTTACAAGGAATGGGCGATTTCGGAGCTGGGATGATTGCTGGAGCTGCCACCACTGCAATCAGCAGTGCTGGAGCAATGGCAATGAGCGCTACAACTCAAGTCAGTGGTGGGGCTTCTGCATTAAAAGCAGCATTTGAATCTGCACAAGCTGCCATGGCTGATGAATCTAATTCTGGCCGTAGTTCTGGTGGTGGTGAAGATACCGGTTCTGTAGATGCCTCAGGAGGACAGCCACCAGGATCAGATGGTTCCGGCGGGGGAAGCAAGGGTTTTGCGGCCTCGTTCTCTCATGCTGGCCGTATGGCTAGTTATATGGGAAGCAGCCTGGCTAAAGGGGCTATGGATTATCAGACTATGAAGCGAAGTGCTAATTCTACCCGGGTACAACAGACCGTTGGCGGGGAGCTGGCGAACCAGATCCGTAAACAAACAGCTGCTCGTCGTGAAAGCAGCGAACATGATGAATTTGACGGTGATAGTTTAACTGGCAGTAAAAAATCTTGAATTAGGTGCGTCAGTTAGCGCGGTAACGTTAACTGACGCTTCCATTGAACACCTGTAAGGAGGTGAATAATGGTCGATTATAGTAGCTTTGTTTTGGAAGGAATAAAAATTATTTTTGCCGATAATAAAAAGGGATTTTTTAATGACATTTATGATCCGTTGATAAATATCCTATGTATTGAAAACTATTATTATGCTACTGGTGTTTATAAATCTGACGATGCCAATGAACAAATGGAATTACTAAAAAAAGCAATAATTGACTATAGAATGGCTCACTAAGGCGGAAAGGCTAACTAAATGTTAGCCTTTTTATTTTGTTTTTTCCGATTGTTCAATGTGATAATTTAATACTTCTCTCTTTGCCTCTTCATAGGTTAGCTTTCCATTGATTACTTTATTTTTTATTTCATTATAAAATGGTGAGCCTTTGGGGTCCTTACCGAATAAAAAAAGACTGGCTTCAGCTTTCCGAAAAGCTTCTTTCCTTGCCTCTGTAGAATATGAATTAGAAAAGTTATTATTGCTCATAAATGGAAGTCCCCTTGTTGTTTATATTCGAGCTGTTTTTATCTACAAGAGTTAGTCTTAAATCCGAGAATTTATTGCCTGAAACTTTATAACATTGACTATCATTTTTTTCAATATAAAGAGCTTGATTTTCTGAGTTACCACATGTCGTAGATATTCTTGTATCGAGAAATATAAACTTTTCTTGGAATCTTTCCACATATTTCATTGCTGTCATGCTAATAATAAAAAGAGCAACTGATACAGCAAAAAGGGATAAGCCTGATATTAATCGATTAAAATTAAAGTTCTTTCTAAAAAATAACGAACTGGCTAGATTGACAATGTTATAGGGGACCATAATGATGAGTCCTATTATTATTATTTTTTCAGCTAGATTATTCATCTGTATGTAATGTTGAGCCAAACCTCCAATATATACTGACAGTATAGATGATATTACTATCTTTGCTGGGGATACATCTCGCAAGAATATGTATATATATACTACAATTGCACAAATCATTGCTCCTATTGGAAATGAGAGCATGAAAGCATAAGCTAATGTCGAGTAATTAAGGTTTTCTGGATCTATTCCATAAGCAATGTTAAGCTTAAACTTCGCGATCCATAAGCATACTGAATATGTAAACCCAGTCACCCCCCATTTAACCACTGTATTATTGAAGACTTTATTTAATAAATCACGATATCCTATGTATACACTAGTTAATAAAGCTATTGATGATAGAAAAACTGGGGCTGCAATGTATATGTTTTCTAGCCATAATGGGTTTTCTACAACCAAGTATCCAAAAGGTATTAAGTATATTATAGCCAAAGATTGAGGGTTATTTAATTTAAGAAAAACCTCGGCTAACTTATCTTTATAATTCATACAACATCCTTATTTCAATTTTAACGCCAAATTCTCAGCTTTGGGGTGATAGTATCTCATCAGCATTCTTGGATCTTTATGTCCTGTAATTTTGGTTAGTTCATGCATAGGGAAAATTTCAGCAAGTCGAGAAGTTGCTTCATGTCGAAGGTCATGAAACCTTAAATTTTTAAGGAAAGATTCATTGCATAATGAGTTTGCTTTCTCGTACCTTTCTCTGGCACGTTTTACAGCCCGGTCAAAAGCTCTGGTAATCGCGTCTGCACGCATATTGAAAACCTTATCAGCAGTTTGCTCAGAATGTTCCTTAAGACTGGACAGTATCGTAACAGCTTTCGTTGATAAAGGGACATCGCGGGCATTGCCATTCTTAGTATCCGGCAGATGTGCAACTCGCCTATCAAGATCGATAAAGCGCCATCGGAGTTCTGCAATTTCGCTACGGCGCATGGCTGTTTCTAACGCCAGAAGAACGATTGCTGGCAATACTGATGAATGTGTTGCTGCAATGATATGGTCTATCTCAGTGGTTATTTCATTCTTTGTCGTCACAACGGTTTTATCTGGGGACACCGGCAGCGTTTCCAGGCGTCTGGTTCTTGCATTCTTCGGCTGGGGTTTACGGATGACTTCTACAGGGTTCAGCAGGCTCTCCATGCCCCATTCTTTCCGCGAAACATTGAATACATGAGAAAGTAACGCCAAACGCCTTAAAACGGTTGCAGGAGCATAGATTTTCAACCATTCATCTCTCAGCTTGGCGACATCGGCACTCCTGATGCTGGCCATATAGTTTTTTGCCAGCTGAGTGCCTTTTAGTATCCGCACCAATGATCGGTCTTGCACTGCCCCTTTTTTGTCGGGAACAATCTCTTTTTCATATCGCGTTAGGGCTTCATACAATGTCGTAGATTCTGCTTCGCTGCGGCTAAGCCAAACTCCTCTCGCCATTTCTGACTCGATCATTTTGGCCCAAGCTTCTGCTTCCACTTTGGTGTTAAAGGTTTTGGTTTGAGAGGGAAAACCACGTTTACGGATTTGAGCTTCCCATTGGTAGTTACCACGTTTGCGTATAGTCGCCATTTCTGCCTGATTCCTAACGAACTGTGGCAATATTGTGGCAAAAAATCCATTTAAATTCGATAGGTATTGATTTTACAAGATCAATTTACGCATTCGTAATGCGAAGGTCGTAGGTTCGACTCCTATTATCGGCACCATTAAAATCAAAGAGTTACCCCATATTTAAATACACC
>ERZ772855.2010-NODE-2010-length-18135-cov-2.912058_pt1 | contig 18135 bp, 17 predicted proteins | sample MGYA00511900_ERZ772855 | MGnify/ENA primary metagenome ERZ772855 (study PRJEB29015, sample SAMEA2737701) | human gut metagenome | biome: human gut; feature: human-associated habitat; material: faeces | place: China | collected 2012 ...
TACGTGTATTGATAAGTCATTTTTACAAGTTACTCCGCCAGATTCAATATCGTATTTTAATAAACTTACATCGTATAAAATATATGCTGAGAATATAATTATTCCTAATGCACTAACTGCTATATTAAAAACAGTTCCTTGTATAAATATATTTACAACACTCATAACTATAAGAACTACTAGTCCTGCAAGTAAAGTGCTTCCAAGTCCAACATAATGTCCTGCTGGTTTTCTGTGTGATATTAATGCTAATAAAGCAAATAATACACAAGTTCCTAATACTACATTCATAAATAAAGTTGTACCTAAATCATATAAGTAGTAAGTTAATATAGGATACATCAATATACCATCTACAAAAGTAAATAGATATACGAAATTCATTGAAAAACTTCTTGGTATTACATTTTTTCTAGAAAGTAATGAAAATAATAAAAGTCCTACAATTAAAACTCCTACAAATATATTAGCTGCATATACTAATGATGCAGGTACAAATAATTTTCCAAATAAAAAACCAACAAACATAAATACTATTGATATTGATAAATATTTAAATACTGCTTCCATTGGGTTTTCTACTGTCATATAAGTTGATTTATTCATGATTTACCCTCTCCTTCATTTTTATATTCCTTTAATACTTTAAATATCTTTTCACATTTAATTATACCATTTTAATATACATAAAATGATTAATGTTTAGTAATCTTTTAAGTATTCTCTTTATTTACAATTCTGTTTTTTATCTCGCCCATCCTAACATCCAAATCTGCACTAATTTGTGCACATTCCAATAATTCTTGGCGCAATAATTTCGCCTCTTCTTCTGGGATATCTTTTTTATAACTTAATTTGTGATCCAAACTAGCCCAAAAGTCCATAGCTATTGTACGAAGTTGAACCTCTACCCTCATATCTTTTCTTTCATCTTTTAAAAATATAGGAATTTCTATAATCAAATGCAAACTCCTATATCCATTTGGCTTTGGATTTTTTATGTAATCTTTAACTTGAATTAATTTGACATCATCTTGTTGCAACAAACAATCAGCCAATAAATATATGTCTTCTAAAAAAGAGCACACTACTCTAACGCCAGCTATATCGTTCAAATTTGCTTCAATCGAATCAACTGTAAGTGGAAAATTTTTTCTAACTAATTTTTTTATTATACTTTCTGTAGATTTTAACCTTGTTTTTATAGTTTCAATTGGATTTCTATCGTATTCAAGAGAAAATTCCTCATTTAATACATTAAATTTTGTCTCAACTTCCATAATAGCACATCTGTAATAAGCCATAAGTCTTTTTAATGGCATCATATTATCTTCAATCTTATCAAGCGCATTGCTATTTATCAAAGTTTTAACAACTGGACTCACAATCTTTTCCTTTATCATAATCTCTCTATCTCCTATCATAAAACACTCTATTAAAAAAATCTTTTAAAATTTGTCATTTATATTTGGATTCTGAAATAATTTCCTACATGTCGTAAAAAATTATTTTTATATTATACTTTTATTATATCATAATTTTATGTACTCTATATTAAACCACATCATATCTAAATTTTCTTTATTATAATATATTATGTTTATATCACATTTATAGTAACATAGTTTTCTATATTTAACCTTAACAAAAAAAATCATACCACCTGGTATGATTTTTTATATTTTTAATTAAAAAGAACTGCACATATTCTTATTATGATATTTGTTGTCCTTTGTTCTATCTTCCTTTGATGCCAGCAATTCTTGAAGCATTTTTTTATATTTGCTGTCATTTGTAACTCTTATATGACTTTCTATAAGATAAATACTATTTGTTTTCGGTCTTTTCTTTCTGATGTTATTATCAATTATTGTCTTTGCCATCTCAAAACTTTGGATATGAGTATGTCCATTTTCAAAGCGCTTTCTAGTGTTATATACTATATATCCTCTTTTCATTCTCAATATAATATATCCATCCCTTTCATAGATTTTTTCAGCTCCAGCTGCTTTACTAAATTTAGGTACTTCAAAGTCTTTAATATTACTGCTACAATCATTGTTTTTTATAGAATTCACGACTTTAATCATAATAACACCCCAATTATCTTAAATTTTTAAATATATTCTGTATAAAAATACATCTTTAACATAATTGTAAATGAAATCATCTAAAAATGTGTTACATTACTGTTAATTTTTTCAAAATAATGTTTTAAATTGCTTAAGTTTATTTTTATATATTACATATGTTATTATTTTTCATTGATTTTAAGTTCTAATACATCAGGTCTTGCATAGTGTCCACAAGGATCTAATTCCATACGACACATTGGAACCTTTTGCATATCTAAATTTGCATATATTATTTCTTCTTTGTCCCAAACCGGCTCTGTAATATAATGACCATATGGGTCAATTATACAGCTACCACCACGACAAACTATATGTGATAATTTATCTATTTCATCTTGGCAATGTAAATCTTTTGGATACATATCTTTTGTGAAATACATATCTGCATTTATAAAGTAGCAATGACCTTCTAATGCTATATGTTGTATAGTGGCTTGCCATTCTGGATTATCATTAGTATTTGGTGAAATATAAATAGTAACTCCTTTTTCATAAAGCGCGACTCTTGCAAGTGGCATGTAGCTTTCCCAACATATTAAACTTCCTATATTACCCCAAGGTGTATCTACAATTGGGAAATATCCTTTGTTTGCATCTCCCCAAACAACACGTTCTGCTCCTGTTGGTTTTAATTTTCTGTGGACACTTTCGATTTCACCTTCTGGTGAGAATATTATATTTGAATTATAAAGTGTTCCTGTGTTTATATCACGTTCAGAAAATCCTAAACTAACATATGCATGTGCTTCTTTTGCTGCTTTTGCTAATATATCTGTTTCTTCCCCTGGAACTACTATAGAATTATCGTAATAAACTTTCCAATCTTTACGTCCATCTTCATTTGTAGAAAATTTTACTAAAGCAATTCTTTTATATCTTCCAAGCATAACTCATACTTTGTAAATCAACCATATGTTTATAAAGACCATTATTTTCAATCAGCTCTTTTGATGTACCTTCTTCTGCCACTTTACCATTTTCCAAAACAACTAAATGTGATGCATTCGCAACAGTTCTCATTCTGTGTGCTATCATTATTACAGTTTTATGTTGGATTAATTTTGATAAAGCCCTTTGTACATAAGTTTCGCTTTCAACATCTAAAGATGCGCTCGCTTCGTCTAAAAGTATTATCGGAGCATCTTTTAATATTGCCCTTGCGATTGAAATTCTTTGTCTTTGTCCCCCTGATAATTTTGAACCATTTTCACCTATTACTGTATCATACCCATCCGGCAAATTTTTTACAAATTCATCGCAAAATGCTAATTCTGCCGCTCTTTTAACTTCTTCATCAGTTGCATCTTTTTTACCTATTCTTATATTTTCAAATATTGTATTATTAAATAATACAACATCTTGGAAAACTATTGAGAATTTAGATAAAAGCACTTCAGGATCTACAGTTGCAATATCAACTCCACCAATTTTGATTCTTCCTTTATCCAAATCATAGAATCTAGCAATTAAAGATGCACAAGTTGTTTTTCCTCCACCGCTATTTCCGATTAATGCTGTTATTTCATTTTGTTTTGCTGTAAAGCTAACATCGTCTAATACTGGTTTGCCAGGTTGATATGAGAAACTTACATCTTCAAATTCAATATCATAATTTTCAGGTTCGAAAGTATCTCCTCCTGTTTGAAGTTTATAATCATTTATATTGTTAAGTCTATCCACTCTTGATTCACAACTTATAATCGCTGCTAAATTTTGTAGTGTAGCATTTAGTGGGTCGTATAACCTAGATGCGACTATTAAAAATAACATAAATACTTCTAATGTTATTTGTCCAGCCATTAAATATTTCACTCCGAAAATAACAACTGTCGCAATTCCAAGTCTAAGCACAAGTTGTGAACTTACTACAAATAGTGCATTTGTAAGTTCTGCTTTTATTTGACTCTTTTCACAGTTATCGATAGCATCATCTACTTCTTTTAGATATTGTTCCGTATAATTACTAGCTTTTAAATCTCTAACTGTTTCTAATCCCTCTTGTATTTTTTCTGTTCTTATAAGTTGTATATCTCTATCTTTATGACTTACAGAGCTTAATTTTTTCTTTGCTAATAAAATTAAAATTATTGAAACAGGAACGCACCAAACTGCTGCTAGTGCCATCTTAAAATCAAACATAAACATCCCTATTGAAAGTAAAACAGTTGATGCTATTGAACCTACAAATTCAGGAATAAAGTGTGATAGTGCCTGTTCCATATAAGTTACATCTGATAAAATTGTAGTTGTTAAATCTGATAAATCCCTTTTTGAGAAAAATGACATAGGGAATTTTCTAAGCTTTTCTGCCACATTTATTCTAAGTCTTGCACTTTCTGTATATGTGTTTAAGAATGTCATATTATATTGGATATAGTGAGCTATATAAATTAGTGCAAACACTACTACAAACTCTGCAATATAAACCCCTACTGAAAATGTATAAGACTTATCTGCCAATAGTTTTAACATATCACAAGTAAAAAAGTAAAGTACTCCGATAGACATTGCGATTACGATATAAGATATTGTGCAAGATATACACGCTTTGATTAAGTTTTCTGCCCCTAATTTAGTTAAGGCAAATTTCTTTTGTACTTTTTCTAACAGCATACAAATTCACCTACTTTCCAATCTACAGATTGACGATATTGTGACCACATTTCTGCATATAATCCATCGTTTGCTATTAATTCTTTATGTGTACCGCTTTCGACAATTTTTCCATCATCTACAACATAGATGCAATCGACATTTACTATTGTAGATAAACGATGTGCTATCATTATTGTAGTTTTGTTCTTAGATAGTTCTAATATTGCCTTTTGCATTAGATATTCATTATCACTGTCTGCATATGCTGTTGCTTCGTCTAATAATAAAATTGGTGCATTTTTAACTATCGCTCTTGCCAAAGTCATTCTTTGAGTTTCCCCTCCTGACAAATAAACACCTTCTGTTCCTATTTTTGTATCAAGACCAGTATTAAACTTAGCTATAATATCATCACATTGAGCTTTGTGAAGTGCATCTAAAACGTCTTTTTTTTCTACATCAAAGCCCATTTTTATATTTTCATATAAGCTTTTCTTTAATAATTTATTATCTTGGAACACGAATGATATTTTATCCATAAGATCTTTTTCATTCATATCTTTTACATCTACTCCACCGATTTCGATTGAACCTTTTGTTACATCATAAAATCTAGGTATTAAAGAAACTAAAGTCGATTTCCCACCGCCGCTTTTTCCGACAAATGCGACAGTTGTTCCGCTTTTAATATCTAAATTTACATTGCGAAGAACTTCAACATCAGTATCTGGATAAGTAAATGAAACATTATTAAATTTTATATCGTAATTTTTTATTTCTTTTGATGTTTGTGGATATTTAACAGTTTCTCTATTTGTTATACTTTCTATACGATTTAGAGCGTCTTCTGCCAACATTGTATTTTCGCTTGCAAACATAATTTTATTAGTTGCAACTGCAAGTATTGGTGTAAATATTGCATAGAACATAAAGTCTGGAAGTAAATTAGAAACATTAAATCCGTTTAATACTAAAATTATCATACTTCCTATTAAGAATATAAATATACTATTCACAAATGTTGTAAATCCAGTCATAGGAATACGCATTTTATCTGTATAGCCCAATGCAAATTTTTCGTAATTTTTGATTGATTTATAAAAGCGTTCAAAAGAGAAAACAGTTTGTTGGAATGTCTTTACAACAGGTATTCCTCTTATATACTCAACTGCTTCATTGCTCATCCCCTCAAGAGCATCCATATATTCTTTCATAGATATTGCTAAATCTTTTCCCATCATCTTAGACATATTTACAAATGCTAAAGCCAACGGGATTAAAGATGCAACTCCAAACTTCCAGTTAAATATAAATAAGCATACTACTGCTGCAACAACTGTTGTTACAAGTTGAACCATATCTGGTAGTTGATGTGCCAAATAAGTTTCTGTTGATGCTGATGATTCGTCGATTATTTTTCTTATTTTGCCACTTCCCTCTTTTGATAAATATCCCATAGGAAGTTTCATAACATGATGCATTGCTTCTTTTCTCATATTTGATGCTATTCTAAATGCTGATAAATGTGAGCAAAGAAGTGACATAACATATACAAGAATTCCTCCTGCTGCAAAAATTAATGCATACCATCCATATTTAGCTGCATCACTTGCCAAACTGAAATTTGGATATACATCTAGTATGACTTGTACAACCTTCCATATCCATACAAAAGGCATCAATAATAAAATTGCACTTATAAACGATAAAAATAGTGATAGCATTGTTAAGTACTTATGATTGCCTGCATAAGCAAATAACTTTTTTAGTACTGCCATATGATTACCCCCTTATTAAATAATCTTGAATTTCATTTTCAATAACAGTGTACTATTTCACCCCTTGCAATTCTACTCCAATACAATATAATTAATCCATTTTGATATCGGATTTTCTATATTGTTGCGGTGTCATATTTACGTACTTTGAAAAGGCTGCTGAGTATTTGCTTGGATTTGAATATCCGATTTTATTCGCTATTTCTATAATCGGCATATCAGTTTTTTTCAAAAGCCCAATACTGTATTCTATTCTATATTGTTTGAACCAAGTGTATATTGGAACACCGTAAATCTCTTTAAATAATTTTCTCAAAGTATTGATATTTATATTGTATTCTTGGGCTAATTTATTAAAATCGGGCTTAATACTTAGATTTTGAGAAAGATAATTTTTAATTGATTTAACAATTTCTATTTGATTTTTTGGATAATATCTTTTTTTATCTTGTATAATTTCAAAATCAGTATGTGATAAAAATAATAATAATTCTAGAACTTTTATTTTTAAATAATCCACTTTCACATCATTATCAACACTATACATTTCCATAAATATATGCTGTATTTGTTGAGTAGCTCTCATTATATAAATATCATTATTCAATGTTAGTTTTTTAGAAATTAAATTTATATCTATCTTGAATTCAGAAAATATCTCATTGTTTTGTGCTTTTTCAATATCTATCAAAACTTCTAATCCTTCATAATATCCAAAAGTAAAAAATTCGTTCGACTTTTTAAGCGACCATCTGCTAATTGATAAATCCCCCTCACTAAGATATGCATAATACTCTTGATCATATAGACATTCAAACTTTCCTCTTAAACAGTGATTTATCTCAATATACTTTGTACTATTATTATCTATTACTGTTTTTGGAGCTTCATAGCAATGAAATCTATTGTATATTATTTGAACTCCATCATATAAATCAATACAATACATTCTCCCCTCTCCGCCTAATTTATCTATCATATATTCTGTTTCATAATTATTTATTTTTTCCTTGTTTAATATAGGTATATTGCAGTTCTCAAGCATAAAATCTTCTTCCCCTTTTATAGTTTGATTTTAAGTTAATTATATTGATATTGGTAATCACTGTCAAATAATAAGGGTGAGTTTTTTGCAAAATTAAATAAGGCATAGACTACAAAAAAAGCCTATGCCTAAAAATTATAATATTAAATAATTCTAACTTGTGCTTATTAATTTATTTCAATATTAAATATATCAAATACACATTTGCCATCTAAGTAAGTTGCTAATATTTCTATATCTTTTAACTTATCTTTTTCTACTTCAAATGGATTTTGGCCAAGTACAACAAAGTCACAAACTTTGCCGACTTCTATGCTTCCTTTTGTTTTTTCTTCAAAAGAACCATAAGCACCCATTATTGTGTAAGATTTGATTGCTTCTTCTACACTTAAAGCTTGTTCCGGTAAGAAAGGACCTTTACCATCTAGAGTTTTTCTAGTTACTGCGCATTGCATTCCATTCATTACGTTTGGCAATTCAACAGGACAATCTGAACCATTACTTGTAATTACGCCGCTATCCATAAGTGTTTTGAAATTATATGTATATTTTGCTCTTTCTTTTCCAATTCTGTCTTCCACTATATTGATATCGTAATCTAAGAAAATAGATTGGATGTATGCGTGTAATTTTAATTCTTTGAACTTGTCTAATAATTCTTTTGTAGTTATTTGACAGTGAACTATTCCGTGGCGGTGGTCTTCTTTTGGATATTTTTTAAGTGCCTTTTCCATAGCTTCAACCACCATATACATTATTTTGTCACCTATACAGTGAATTACTACATGCATTCCATTTTTATGAGCATATTCAACCATTTCATCAAGTTGTTCTTGAGTGTAAATAGGTATTCCACAAGTGCTGTCATCATCGTTGTATGGTTGTGTCATATAAGCAGTTCTTGCACCTAATGAGCCATCACCAATTAATTTTAATGGACCTATTTTAAAGTAGTCACTTCCAACTCCTGTTTTATATCCTTTTCCTATAAATTCTTTTAAATCCTCTATATTTACTAATTGAGCTTGTTGATTTATTTTTACTGTCAGTTTGCCTTCTTTTTCAAGTTCTTGATAAGCTGCTATTAATACTTCATAATCAACCTGTGGAAATGCTACAAAATCATCAGTTTGCGCTGATGTCACACCGTATGAGTTTAAAGCTCTACAAGCTTCATGTATCATCTTTTTAAATCTATCTTTATCAGGTGTAAGAGCCTTGCTATAAACAAGTTCAAGAGCATTTTCTCTAAATATGCCAAGTGGTTCCCCATTTTCATCCACATCAAATACTCCACCTTCTACCTGTGGTGAATCTTTTGTAATTCCAAGTAATTCTAACCCCTTTGAGTTTACAACACAGATATGTCCACAAGCACGAATTATACATATTGGACAAGTCGTAGACACTTCATCTAAATCATATCTATTTGGAAATCTATTTTCATCTGTGAAATAGTCATTATTCCATCCTCTACCTCTAACCCATTCATTTTCTTTAAAATCTTTTTCACTTATAAATTTTCTAATTCCATCTTTTAATTCCTTTAAAGAACCTGTAAAATCACCCATATGCATTATTTCTAAATAATCCCCAAATTCAACAACATGCATATGTGAATCATTAAATCCAGCTGTAACAAATTTATTTTGTAAATCTATTATTTCGCTGTCTTCTTGTTTGTATGAAAGTGCATCTTCGTTATTCCCTACATATATAAATTTTCCTTCTTCTTCTACAAAAGCTTCTGCATTGCCGTTAGTTACGGTATAGATATTCCCATTAGTGTATATTTTTCTCATTTTTTCCCCCTGTGTAGTTAAAATTTTTATTATTATATTTTAATTATATCATTAAACAAACTATTATGTTTAAGCTATCATATTCATAACAATCATAAGTGCCCCAATTGCACATAATACTATTCCAAGCACCCTGTTTAAAACTTCTTCTGAAGATTTATTAGCAAATTTAGCAGATACTTGTGCACCTACAAATGTAAATAACATACAAAGGATTAATATTTTAAAATTAGGCATTCCACCTATTGCAAAGTGTGACATAGCTCCTGTAAGTGCTGTAAATGTCATTATAAATACACTTGTTCCAACTGCTGTTTTTAACTCATAACCTAATACACTTGTAAGGATTAATAAAAGCATCATTCCTCCACCAGCACCTACAAATCCACATATAAACCCGATCATTATTCCACATAATATCGATTGTATTATTTTTGTTTTTACTGACTTTTCTTCCATATCATCTTTTGTTGTCATAACTGGTTTTATTATAAATTTAAGTCCAACTAAAAATGTCATATATACAGAAAAGTTACCCATCATTTTATTTGGGACTAAACTAGATATATAGCTTCCTACCATGGTAAATATCAAAACTGTTATCATCATTATCATTCCATTTTTTATATCTAGGTTTTTATTTTTACCATAAGTATAAGCTGATACTGCACTTGCTAGTACATCAGATGCTAGTGCAATCCCAACTGCTTGGTATGCTGGCATTCCTAAAAAAGTAATTAACATAGGTGATATAACTGCAGCTGCACTAAGCCCAGCAAGACCTGTCCCAATCCCTGCTCCTAAACCACCTATCAAACATGTTATTAATGTAATCATAATTATCCTCCTAAATTTTGTATATTCTATCATAATATGTAGTTTAATATATATTTAAGTATCTATTATGAATTCGTATTTTAACTTCTTTAATTAAATCAAAAAAAATAGCGTGTAAATCTAATTTGAAATACACGCCATATATATAAAAGCCCTAATCATTTACTTAAATCAGCTGCTTCCTCGACTAATATTTAATCTTCATTTGTTGATAAATCACTATCGTTGTCAGCTTTATCATCTACAATATCAGTATTTTGATTATCTTTTTTCTTTTCAAGTGAATTCAAATTTTTTTATTATTGAAAAGTCAAATAATGTTATGCATAGTGATATTTTTCTTTTTTTGCAATTAAGAAACTTATCGATATAACAAATGCGCATATTTCAGCAACAGTAATCGCAAGCCATACTCCATCAAGTTGTAAGAATATAGGTAAAATTATTACTGCAAGTGTTTCAAATCCCAATGTTCTTGAGAATGATATTATAGCCGAAATCATTCCATTATTAAGCGCTGTAAAAAATGAAGATGCATAGATGTTTATTCCCGCTAGTATAAAGTAGAATGAGAATAATCTAAATCCGTGCACAGTCATATCAAATAATTGCTTATCATATCCTACAAATACTTTTGCAAGGGGAGATGCCAAAATCTGTGCAAGCACCATCATAGTAATTCCTAAAATGCTCATTATTTTAAAACTTTTTTGAAGCATATTTTTAACTTCATTATGATTTTCTGAACCATAATGATAAGATACTATAGGCGCTGTTCCTATTGAATATCCGATAAATACTGCAATAAATGCAAATTCAACATACATAACTGCACCATATGCTGCAATACCATTTTGACCAGCAAGTCTCATAAGTTGGAAGTTATAAAGCATACTCACTAATGATGAAGATACAGTTGTCATAAGTTCTGATGCACCATTTGCACATGCTTTTAGAAGTACTTTTCCTTCCATTTTCGTTTTTACAAATTTAAGTGGTGTATCATTTTTAGAACTTAAGAAATAAATTAATGGTAAAATTCCACCTATACATTGACTTAGACCACTCGCTAATGCTGCCCCAACTAAGCCCCATTTAAAAACTGCTATAAATAACGCATCCAGCACCATATTTGTAAGTCCTGCTGCCACTGTCATAATAAGCCCAAGTCTTGGTTTTTCTGCTGTAATAAAAAGACTTTGGAATACACTCTGTAACATAAATGCTGTATTAAATATCATAAGAGTTCTTCCGTATGTTACACAATCTTCAAGCATTTGCCCTCTTGCCCCCAATGCATGTGAAAGTGGGCGAACTACAATAAGCCCGAAAATTGTAAGTACTATTCCTAAAATAATAACCAATGTTATAAGTATTGTAAAATATCTATTGGCATCTTCTTTTTTATTTTCGCCAAGTGTTTTTGCAACTAATGCACTACCACCTGTTCCTATCATAAATCCAAACGCACCTAATATCATTAAAAATGGCCATACTAAATTAACTGCAGCAAATGGTGTTTTTCCAACAAAGTTAGATACAAATGTCCCATCTACAACTCCATAAATCGAAGTAAAAACCATCATCACGATAGAAGGCAGTGCAAATCTAAATATTTTTTTATAAGTAAAATGTTCAGATAATTGTATTGTCATTTATATTCCTCCATTTTATATTAAATTTCTGAAAAACTATCTTTTAACAAGTTATTAAACTTTCCAAGCAAATTCATAAGTAATTCCTGTTCTTTTTCATCCATCTTAGATAAAGCATTATTTTCTTTTGAAATTACTATGTCTACAGTATTGTTAGCTAGGTCTATTCCCTTTTCTGTAAGGCAAACTTGTTTGCTTCGTTTATCATTAATATTAAGTAATTCTATGTATCCCTCAGCCTCCATCTTTTTTAAAGACGAATTTACAGTTTGCTTTGGCAAACACATCATATTACATATATCACTTTGAGTTACTGCCCTGTCATCTTCTCGCAATATATAAAGTATCCACAACATACAGTCAGACATCTTAAATTTTTTTGCAAGATTTCTATAAAGATCATCTGTTTCTTTCATTATTTCATTAAATTCAAGCATTTTTTTAGATAAATGTTTACTCATATTCTCCTCCTCTAAAGTCCGATATCGGACTTCACTATTATAATCCGATTTCGGATAATTGTCAATTTCAAAAAATAAAATACAGTTATTATCACTCTTGTATGAATTTTACTCTATTGATTGAAACTTATTTATAATGTATAATAATCGCTAACAAAAATTTGACTAAAGAGGTGTAAAAATGGACTTTATAAGAATAAATTCTAAAGACGACAAATATTTTGATGACGCCATGAATGTATATCAATCAAGTTTTCCTATATTTGAACAAAGAACTATGAAAGATCAAATAGATGCTCTTGAAGATAATAGATATTATTGTACTGTCATATGCGATAATGATATATTTATAGGTTTATTATTTTACTGGAAATTTGAAAATTACATATATATTGAACATTTAGCAATATCTCCGAACTTAAGGGGGCAAAGCTATGGTTCAAAGATATTAACTGTATTCTGTAAAGAAAATCCAAATACAATATTAGAAATTGATCCACCTATCGATAAAGTTTCTATCAATAGATTACATTTCTACTCTAAATTGGGATTCAAATTACAACCTTTTACTCATGTTCATCCTCCTTATCGAAATGGAAATCATGGACATGATTTAAAAATTCTTAGCTTTAATCGTGATTTAGAGCAAGAAGAATACGACAAATTCAATGTATTTTTAAAAAATATAGTTATGATATATTCTGAAAATATATAACAATTTTAATAGGAGATTTAGCAGTGAAAAAGAATAGAAATAAATCAATTTTAAAAATAACAATAGCTTTACAGACACTCTATCTTATAGTAATTTTTTTATCAGGAATTTTTCCTAATATTTATGTTGCATTTTGGATTAGTGCAGTTTTAAATATATTGAGTTTATTTTTAAACTTTGCCAATATATTTTCTAAGGGAAATTTTAAATTTTTACTTTTACTTATAACAATTTTTGAAATTTTGCTTACTCTATTTATATTTTTACTTCCTGAGGCAGGCGTCCCTGCTCCAGTTAAATTATTTTAGATAATTACTTATTATCTTTTTAAATTTTTACCATTTTTATGTATAATAATATAAAATATATTTAAAAATAGATAAATAAAATAAGTTTTATATATGAAAGGACGTAAACATGAAAATAACATATATTCACCACAGTAGTTTTTGTGTGGAACTACAAAATTCAATATTACTTTTTGACTATTTTAAAGGTGAACTTCCAAAGTTTGATAAAGCTAAAAAACTTTATGTATTTGCAAGCCACTTCCACGAAGACCACTTTGACAAATGCATATTTGAAATAGCTAAAGACCACCCTGATGTTACATATATTCTTTCAAAAGATATTAAGAAAAGAAGAAGCAAATATGTAAAATCTGCTGACCAAATTGTCGTTGTAAACTTCGATGAAGAAATCACAGTAGACGATATGAAAATAAAAACACTTGAATCTAGTGATATAGGTGTTGCATTCTTAATTGAAATTGAAGGAAAAGTAATCTACCATGCTGGTGATTTAAACTGGTGGCATTGGGAAGGTGAAAACTCTCCAAAAGAAAATAAATATGCAGAAGATAAATTTAAATCTGGAATAGACGGAATCGAGGGTCGTGATATAGATTTAGCATTTGTTCCACTAGATCCACGCCAAGGTGATTTTTATTATTTAGGATTTGATTATTTTATGAGAAACACAAACACAAAAATAGCATTCCCAATGCATATGTGGGGTGATTTCTCAATTTGTGATACTTTTATAAATTCTAAGTATGCAGTTAATTACAAGGATAAAATAGTTAAAATCAGTAAAGATAATGAATCTTTTAATGTAGAATTATAACTAAAACTCCCATGCTTTTGCAAGGGAGTTTGTATCTATAATTTAGGCAAATTAATATATAAACTTTTAATATTTGAACTCAGCTATGTTTTTATTTACCATTAAAAATAGATATTTTTATACATTTAAGTTGTAATATATATATGCTTATCAATAAGAAAATCTGCTTAAATTGTAGACAAAAATATAGCAACAAATTTCTTTTTAAGATATATATTTTCTACTATATGCATTGGTTTAAATGGTTAATAATATTGTACAAAGCAATGTAGTGTGTGCTTATACTAAAATAAAAGACTTTAAATTAAGAACAAATTTGTATAAATAGTTATAAAGAAACCAGAAATATAGTATAATGAAAAATAATTATGCAATTGTTCTATAATGCGAAGTAAAAGTTATGATTATCTCAACTGTTAACAAAAATACTTGTTTCAATGAACATTTATTTTTTATATGTTCTGCTATGATTAAATTAACAATTAATGTGAATATTAACATTCAAAATGATATAGCAGACAAACAAGAAGTTATAGAAAAAAATTTAATTTAATTGCAGTTCTGACAAATGAATATGCTAAATATTAACTTTAATAATAAAAAAGGAATTTAGTCGTGAATATAGAATAATTAATTTAGAAAATAGATTAAATATATCTAAAAAACATATGTATAAAAGGTTTTGTTAACTAGATATAAAAAAGATTTTGGACAGGATTAATAACCAATAGGTCAATTTTAGATTTCACATATAAAAAAATAACATGACAAATAAGCCTAATAAAATAATCGTACTTAATATCCTTTTTACCTGATTTCTGTGTAAATTGTCTTTTACACCTTTTGCATAAATGTTTTTAATTAGAATGTTTATCATTACCGTATTTATACAGTTCAGTACTATAACATTCAGGACATTTAACCGTAGGTTTCAACTTTCTCAGCTCCTTTCTTTAGGTCGAATTTATTTTGCAATAAAACTATTATAAATCCTAATGGGTTCGAGATTCAAATATAAATAAGTTAACAAAACGCTATATTATACGAAGGGTGATATTATGATGAAAAAGGTTTAAAAATTTTAAGTAGTTTTTTAACATGTATAATTGCTTTTAACATGACATCATTAGTTCATGCATCAGAAATCAACTCCATGAATGTAAATAGTTCTATAGGTAATGTGAAGCAATTATCAAAACAAAATCTAAACGAGAAGGATCAGTCAAAAATAGAGAAAGATTACAAATATCTTACAAAATGTGGACTTAATGTAAATGAAATTTATAAAATAGACGTTAATAAAAATAATGAAAATGAATATAAATTTAAATATCCAAACAATGTTAAAGAAACAGTAATTATTGAATACAATAATGGTGAATATTCATTAGACATAAGAGATGATAAAAATAAAAAACATGATAAAGTTATAGTTGATAAAGATGATGTTTATTTAGACGGATATAAAATTAAGCTACAGAAATCAGAAATGATTTATGAAGAAGGTAAAATAAGTTCAGAAGACACAATAATGCCACTAGATAGAGATACTTATAATTGTGTTCAATGTCCATATGGTAGTGCATCAGCTTATAATAATATGATATCAACAAAAAAAAATTCAAACGTACCCTTAAATAAAATGATTAAAGATATTACAAATACAGCTTTAGCGACTATAATAGGTTGTATTGGTATCGTTGCTGGTATTTCATCAGCTGTTGCAAGTTTTATAATAAGTCAATTTCCACAAAGTACGTCAAAAGGATTATCTTATAAAAACTTTATTTACTACCATAAAAATGGACATTACGTAAGTAAAATACAAGGCTATGTTCAAAAAAACAATGTTAGATGGTATGAAAAGATAAATTATGGTGGCAAAAGTTCAGTTAAAGCAACATATACAGTAAATAAAATTTATTAAAGAAAAGGGTATGCAAAATGAAAACAATAAATGAAAACCCCAAAAATAAAAGAATATGTAAACTAATGATAATTATAATAGCAAATTTAATTTGCTCTATTTTAGAAACATGCTATATTATTTATTTATATAGTAAGAATAGTTCTAATTTTGAATGGATTTCATTATTTCTTGGAATACATTTAGGATTAGGACTTAACGGAATATATCAAATTTACAAAATAATAAAATCTAATAATTTAAATAGTTAAAAATATAGGAGCTATGGCTCCTATATTTTTTATAATACTTTCTACCTTTCTCTTTCTAAAGCGTATCTTATATTTCTTTAGATATAGAAATAAGTAGATTGAATAAATAATAAAATACGATAAACTATGATAAAATATAAAAATCTTAACATTTATTTAAAACATAGCCTAATATTTCAATGTATAAATCACCTAAAACCTATACTTCTTGTTGTAAACAAGATTTTAAATCATCATCCGGTGTACTTATAGGTCTTAAATCGAATGTATCTACTAAGTATTGAAGTACATTAGGGCTTAGGAATGCTGGAAGTGTTGGTCCTAGGTAAATTCCTTTTATTCCAAGTGATAATAATGCAAGTAAGTCTGCTACAGCTTTTTGTTCATACCAAGATATTATTAAAGAAAGCGGTAAGCCGTTTACATCTGTTTCAAATGCATCTGCTAATGCTGTTGCTATTCTAACTGCTGAATATGCATCGTTACATTGTCCAACATCTAGAAGTCTTGGTAGTCCCGCAACTTCTCCAAAGTCAAGTTTATTAAATCTATATTTACCACATGCTAAAGTTAAAATCACACAGTCTTGTGGAACTTTTTTAGCAAATTCAGTATAATAATTTCTTCCTGGTCTAGCACCATCACATCCACCTATTAAGAAGAAATGTCTTATTTTACCTTGTTTTACTGCATCTACAATTGCACCTGCATTGCTTAAAGTTGCATGATGACCAAATCCAACTAGAATTTCATGTGGTTCTTGGTCTTCTTCATATCCACCTAATTCTAATGCTTTTTCTATTATTTCGCTGAAGTCTTTAGTTCCATCTTCTTTTTTAGGAACAAATTTTACTCCATCCCATCCAACTACGTTAGTTGTAAATATTCTGTCTTTATAAGTTTCTCTAGGTCTCATAAGGCAGTTAGTTGTCATAAGGATGCATCCTGGTATTGAATCGAATTCTTTTTGTTGGTCTTGCCAAGCTCCACCAAAGTTACCTACTAGATGTTTATATTTTTTAAGTCCTGGATATCCATGACTTGGTAACATTTCACCATGTGTATATATATTTATTCCTTTTCCTTCAGTTTGTTGAAGTAACATTTCTAAATCTTTTAAGTCATGTCCTGATACTATTATGAAAGGACCTTTTTTCATTTTTACATTTTCTTTATGTGGTGTTGGATTTGAATAGACTTCAGTATTTGCTTCGTCTAGTTTTTTCATAACAGCCACACTCATGTCACCTGTTCTCATTGTCCATCTTATAAGTTCTTCTACGCTTAGATTATCGTCAGTTGTAGCTTCTAATGCTCTTATATAGAAGTTATCGACTTGGTCATCATAATATCCAAGTGCTCTCGCTTGATGACCATATGCACTAATACCTTTTAATCCATATACTATTGTTTGTCTTAGTGAACGGATATCAGGGTCTAAATCTTGGTCATACATTATTCCTGCTTTTTTCGCATCTTGTAACATTTCTGCTTTTGTACTACTTAAGTTGTATGTAGCGTGCTCTGTAGTGTTTTTTATGCATCCAACTTTGCTTCTAAGTTGTTCTTTTATTTCTTGTGATCTTCTTAATAATTCAACATGAACATCTGCATCAAAGTTTACATTAGTTAAAGTTGTAAATAAGCAGTTCTCAACGAAAGAAACTATATCTTTGTCTACATTTTCACCTTTTTCAACTATTTCTTTTGCATAACAACTTATCCCTTTTATTTGGAATATTAGTAAATCTTGAAGTGCTCCTAACCCTGGACTTTCTTCTCTATTTGGTAAACAGCCTGAGTATCATT
>ERZ772855.2016-NODE-2016-length-18091-cov-29.874640_pt1 | contig 18091 bp, 18 predicted proteins | sample MGYA00511900_ERZ772855 | MGnify/ENA primary metagenome ERZ772855 (study PRJEB29015, sample SAMEA2737701) | human gut metagenome | biome: human gut; feature: human-associated habitat; material: faeces | place: China | collected 2012 ...
CGGGAGAGCCCACAACTACGAAAGCGGAGCGTGTAGTTATAGTGGGCTATATCAATGGCAAGCCATTGTCCGTACACTACAACCTCCGGTTTCCGCTCTCCTCCGTTAAGGAGGGGTTTCGTCACCGCTGCCGATTGGGGATGCACCGACCAGCACAAGCCCCAGATCATCTATCAGTTTTTGAAGGGCGGGGTTCTTTTCTATCATCATTTGCAGGATTCTTTCCGCTTCCACCAGATGGTCGGCTGTACAATTTATCCTGCTTTCCCGTATCTGGAAGATTATCCAGTCGGCTATGTCGATATGTGCCGCTTTCTGCTCCGGCGTTGCGTTCTTCTCTATGAGGTCAGACACCATCACCTTGCAGAAGGTCATGCCGTCGGCACGCTCTTTCCATTCGGCATAGGCATCGGCATCCGGAAAGAGAAGCACGGTCCGCCCGGTCAGCACATGGAGCTTTTCCTCCCGCAACTGGCTTTTGCCTCCTGCCGCCAGCCATACATAGCCGGGGAAGAGGGCGGATCCGATAACGGCACTCTTCTCGGATTCCACCAGAACCGCCACCTTGTCAGGATAGACATTCAGCAGGTGTTCCCCGAAAAGGCATTGGGAAAGCTGCCATTCCTCCGCCAGCACCCGCTGCCTTTTCAGTATGCTGTGTATCCAGTTCACTGCCGATGTCTGTCCGTCCTTTACACGGTGTCCGTCCCCGGGATTGTACTGCATCACCTTGCCTGTCCGCACCTTGTTCTCCCGGTCAATCTGCCAGAAGATGACAGCACCGTCACGGGTAGCTCCCAGACGGTAATCCTCCATTAACCTTTTCAGCACTTCCTTTGCCTTGCTGCCGTAATAGGAATCAAGCAGTGCTGAAAGGAAACGGCAGAAGTTACTATGCACGCTCTGCGATTTCTCCACATAGTGCGGCGGTATGTAACCGATGGCTGTCTGTTGCAGCGGTTGCTTGGGCTTCTGCGCCATACATTGCCTGCCGGAAGAGAAACCACCGGCGGTCCGGCATTCGGGGTGGTCGTGAAAATACTGTTTGGGCGTATAATGATACCCGCAACCGCTTTCGTGGTTGCATCTGCCGACTGACGGGTGAAGGGGCGTACCACTTTCGTCCACGTAGTAGGCAAAGGAACGTCTGTCCCCGCAATTCGGACAGGTATGCCGTGTTGACGTTCCTTTATATTTCTGTAATGAATAGTTGCTCATGACTTTTTTTGATGTTTGGTTTTCTACTGTTGTCCCACTGTCCCGTCCCTTAAAGGCTGGGACACTTGGGACACCCCGGGACACTCTGGAAAATCAGAGCCCGGTTTGTATGCTCCCATGTCCTGTAAATGATACGGTCGGCTGTCATACAGCCGTGTGCAGGCTGCTTTTTCATGGTTTGTCCTCCTTTTCATGTCTTGCAAACAGCTCCGCCTGCCTTGCTTCTCCTGCTGTCCCATGCTGTCCCACCTGTCCCATTGTCCCGTTCTCCTTGGGACGGGACAGCGGGACACCCGGGACGGCTGCGTTCCTGTCCTCCTTGCTGCGCTGGATTATCCGGCTGACGGTGGACTTGCCGCAATTGACCTGCGAGGCTATCTCCCGGACTGACTTCCCGGATTGGGACAGTTGCAGGATCAGGCAATCCCTTTGTCCCGATTCGTTGTCACCCGGTTTCTTCAGGTGTTCCTTTTCGGTTGAATAGCCCCTGAACACGAATTGCAGGAAGGCGTCCGTTTTCTCAATCTCATAGACAATCACATTGTCGGCATCGTACGAGAATGTCCCGTAACGGACCTTGAGCTGCTTCACATAGCGTAGTCCCCCGTCCAGTGCGCTTTTCCCGATGACAAACACGCTGTCAAAGAAATTGTAGAGCCGCTTGCTTCCGGCAAGGTCGTTGGACGTGATGGGACAGTCCAGTGAACGCTTGGGTGTGTGTGCCAGGACAAGGATGGAAAGCCCGTATCTCTTTTTGAGATTGTTGAGCTGTATCATCAGCCGTCCCGCCGCATCGCCTTTCTCCATGGCACAGCACAGGTAAGTAAGGTTGTCAACGATGAAGATCCTGCAGCGGGTCTGCTGTGCCATCTGTTCGATGCTGCCGATGATTGTCCCTTCAAAGTCGGCATCCAGAAGGGCGTCGCAGTCAAGCGATACCCGGTACAGCCTTTCGGGAAAGGTGTAAGGCTTTCCGTACTCGTCGGTATAGCGGAGCTGGAACTGCTTTTCAGAGAGTTCAAAGTCCAGATAAAGCACGTTGTCAGTCCGGGCGATACGGTCGGCTATCTGCACGGCAAGGATGGATTTCCCCACGTTGGAATCCGCAAAGAGGCAGGACAGTTCCCCCTCGTACCAGAAACTGTCCCACAACGCACGGGGCGTGGGCAGCTGCGATGCTTCAAGTATGGTCCGGTTGGCGGTCTTTATGCTCATCACACCGATATTTTCCGGCATACCGTTCTGCATCTGGGCTGCCCTCGTCAGGTCGCCATGTATCATGCTGATATAGTTCTTGTCCTCTTCCATGGCTCTTACCAGTTACGTTGACCGGGCTTGCGACGGTGGGAGGAGGACATGGATTCGCTGAGTTCCTCATCGGACAGAGGTACGGGATTCTTGCGGGAGGATTCCAGCCATCTGTCCAGTTCGTCACGGTAAAGGCAATAGCGTTTGCCGGGCTTGGTGGCCGGAATGCTTCCGTCCGACAGTTTCATGTAGAGCGTTCCCTTGGGAATACCGAGATATTCCGCCGCTTCATCCACGGACATGGGGACATGGGTGTCCACCGCCTTTGCATTGTTCACACTGCGCTGCTCGGTAAGCAGGCTTCTCAAGCTCATCACTTCGTCCCGAAGCTGGGCTACGACCTCGGGAAGGTCGTTGAATGTAATCACTGTTTTTTCCATTTGCGTACTCGCCTCTTTTGTAAGGCTTGGCGCAAAGGACTGGAATGATACAGCCGTGAATATCTCCACGAAAGGTCATTGCAAAATAATTCCCGAATAACGATGCCCAACCGTGAATGACGGGCAAAGTTATTCGGGAAATAATGGAATACAGGCTGTTACGTGTTGCCTGATACTTGTCGTTATTGTTGTTATATCCCCGGAAAACGGTCAACTGTTCACTTCCCGTGCATAATCTTCGGGATAATGGAAGTCCAGACAGCCGTTTTCGGGTTCGTCAATGGGAATCAGCGTCTTTGACGGATCGACCTTGAAGTTCTTTATGGTCGCTATATCCGTGTCGGCAAACTCACGTGGAAAAAGGGTTTTGATAAAATTGGCACGGTTGTCCCCGTTGTAGTATTTCTTGTACATGAAACGCTCGGAGATGTTCCACACGAAATGGCGGAGCGGAATGTTGGTAATCTCCCGGGTCAGCCGTCCTGTTATCGGCTTGGGCTTGTAGCTGTGAAGGCACATCCACTTGTTGACCTCGGCACAGATATGGTTGACGGTCTCCTTGTCGGCAATACGGGGCATGACGAAGTGGATGTACTCCATGACCATGCGGATCCGTTCCGCCTCTTCCTGCTTCTGTCTGTCCTCATAGCTGGCACGGTTCTTTTCGTGAAGTTCCGGGGCAATGGCAATCTCTATCGGTTTTATATCCGGGGTTGCTTCCCCGCCTGTCGGTATCGATGTCGGAGCTGCAAGTTCATTCGCATCCTGTGGCTGTTCTTCCTGAGCCTTTATGATTCCGGCAGATGCCTTTTTCTTGCCGGACTTAAGTTTCCAGATCTCGTATGAGTCGAAAATGACCGTCTGGAAAGAGAGATAGAACAGCCAGCCGAGAATGTTGCTGCATACAAAGACAATCAGCCTTACAAAATTGTCCTGATTGAAACTTGCGGAGACAATCAATGTGATAAAAAAGGAAATCAGACAGATGGCAACGCCGATGAATCCCAGAATGATGTATTTGTCCTTTATCGTTGGTTCCATATCGTTTTTTTCGGTTATTACTTGTAACTGTCAGGTCTTTGCAAATTTAATGGTATTCTTCCAATTATTGCTCATTAGTCTTGGTTGGCGGTTTCTTTTTCAATGTTTTTCACCAAAAGTCCGGAATCATACCAAAATATCATACGATAATGAACTTTTTAAGGAATGGTGCCATCAGAAACTGAGGGAGTGGTTAAAGCCTGCACGCAATAACCGCTCCCCCTGAATGCCCTGAAACAGGCCTATGCCTCCTTGCGTTTCAGGGTTATCTTGTCCACCACGTCACACATCTGCTGTGCTGCCATCTTGGAATAGATTTGTGTGGTGGTAATGTTCTTGTGTCCCAGATAGGCTTGTATGACAGCCATGTCCGTACCCATTTCCACGTGCAGGCTTCCGAATGAATGCCGGGTGCAATGGAAGGTTATCTTCTTGGTTATGCCTGCCGCCGACAGCCAACGCTTCAGGGGGCCCTGCAGCATCTTGTCCTTGAAGCCCTCGAAGATAAGTCCTTCATGCCGTTCCCCGAGCAGTCCGTAGGCTTCATCACTGATGGGGTTGTGTACGATCTGCTTCGTCTTCTGCATACGGGTGGTCACAAACATCTTGCCGTTGGTGTACGGCTGTATCTGCTGCCAGGTAAGCTGCCTGATGTCGCTCTTCCGCAATCCCGTCAGGCAGGCGAAAAGGAAAGCTCTTTTCAGAACCTCTTCCTCGCATGGCGTTTCGGCAAGCCGTATCAGTTCCTCCTGGCTCAGATGCTCCCTCATGGTGGGAATACTCTCGATACGGTCCAGAAAGCCGTTGGGATTCTCCTTTATCTTCCTGTCACGGTAGGCCGTGTGCAGGACGGCACGGAAAGCCGACCGGTAGCCTGCCGCAGAATTGATATGCAGCTTTTGGTTGGTGTGTATGGTCTGGGGAGCGTTCAGCAGGTACTCCATGAACTTGCGGCACAGGTCCACGTCCACTTCCTCAAAGGTGCATTTGCCGCCCACGAACCGCTCGAAGTGCTTGTAGACGTGCTGCCACTTGATATTTCTCCTGTCTGCCAGTTCCTTGAAGTAGGCGAGGAAATCCCCTTTCATCCTGGCCTTGTCAAAGAAGCCGTTGTTCTCGTTGAAGATGGCTTCGTAACGCCTGTTGCGGAGTATCTCTGCCTTCTTCATCATGCGTGCGTTGAAGTCACGCTCCTGCTGGTTGGCAGGTTTAGCAAAAATGTAAATACCCAGAGCTTCACGTGTTATTACTTTCATGGTGGTGTTGTCACGGTAGCCGGGATAATAGTCCAGACACAGCGAATACTGTGTACCGTTCTTGATCTTGCGCTTGCGCAAGGTTACTGTCTTGCATTTACTCATATTGATGATGTTTTAACTGGTTGTACATTTCCGGAGGTGTCTCCGTGTTCACGGTGGCAAAGGAACAACGTGAAACAGCCGTGAATATCTCCACGACAATCATTTTGAAATAATTTTCCGGTAATGGCGGTTGTTTGCGGTTATTTGTTCCTTTCAGCCATGACACGTTCCACATCGGAGCGCAGAAGCAGGTTCTTCACGCCGACCTTTATCTTTTCGATGTGCTTAACCTTGACGATATGGCAGATGTTGGCGGAGGAAAGTCCGTAAATCTGCCGGACCTGTTCCACGGTGTAATAACGTTCGTCGTTCACAAGGTCGGTTCTGCGGAGTTCGTCCAGATGGGACTTGGAGTAATAGGTGCGGCCGTATTCTCTTTTGGTCGGTATCCTGTGCCGGTAGGCGTATGCCCGGAGTGCGGCAGGCTTCATGCCGAACTGCTCTTCCGCTTCTTCGGTCAGGAGCCAGTCGGTGATACTTTCCATATCAACAGCCGTACCGAAGAACTCGTCAACATGCTTCTTGCTGTAATAGTTCTTTCCAGCGATACGGCAGATGGGGATGCGGTTGCGTTTGGCGGTGGTATAGAGCCATGACTGCTTGACTTTATAAAGGGACATCACCTCTTCACCGGAATAGAAGTCCAAAATTTCATCGCCTTCCTTTTCCCTTTTTTCTTTTTTGGTCGGGAAAGAAGTTGAAGCAGATTTTTTCGGTGTGGAAGTGCTGCCGAGCAGGATGCGGTGGTAGGGATTGCCCTCCAGCATCCGCTCGATGTCGGCTCTGCGGATGAATGCCATGCGGTTGCTGATGCGTGAGGCTTTCAGCTTGCCCATGGCTACAAGTTTATAGATGTACTGCCGGGAACAGCCCATGAGTATGGCTGCTTTAGAAAAGGTGAGATACTCCTGATGCTGTATTTCCATGATTGGCCGGACGGCCTTGAAGAGGTTGTTCTTCTGTGTCATTCTGGCTCGCCGGGCTTCCGCCTGACAAACCTCGCTGCAATACCTTTGCATTCCGCTGCGGGTTACAAAGGATTTACCGCAAAAACTGCATTTTCGGGTTGCTTTCATACTGCTTTATCGTTTACTGGTTCATTTCTTCAATCCTGTATTCCTGAAGTGGTGAACGGATGTAAACGGCAGTCAACGGTTGTCGCCTTTCTACACGATGTGACCGTCACTGAATGTTGGGGCGGATATTGTCGCTTGTCGTAAACGGTTGTAAACCCTTGTCAACTGTCTGCACGGTGTGACAAAAAACAAGCCCCGCAAATTCTCCACGTCAGAAATACGTCTCAAAAATATGTGGAAATTTGGGAAGCATCAAAAAGCAACCGAAAAGTGTTAATTTTTAGAATGTACTGATAATTAAAGGTTTATGCTTGGATATTTCTGATTGTTTTTGGTTGTTCTACACTTCTAAATACATTAGCAAGAAGTAAAAAGAATTCATCTTATAATGCGGCAATAAGATATGTAGCATCATTATATCCAGAATATTGTCATTGTATAGATTATAGTAATGACCCATTTTTTGACACGGTATTTTTTAATACGGTTGCGGACGGAACGCATTACAGCCCATTGGGGTATAATGCTTTTGCGCAATTGGTAAAAAGTCTTATTAGTAAATATATTTATGATAATCCGGATAAATTCAAGGGTATTCCATACACAGCAGACGAAAACATAAAAGGTTCTATTGATGTGCAAGGCTTAGTTTTATCATCTAAAAATGTAGAAATTAAAGAAATAGGTCAATATACAACATTGGTCGCTAATATATTACCAAATACAGCATCTAATAAAAATGTTACTTGGAGTATTATTAGTGGAGATAACAAATGTGTTAATCTTATACCGAACCAATCTACAATTTATTGTACGATAAAAGGTGTAAAACAAGGATTTGCATTAGTACAAGCAAGCAGTGCAGAAGGAGGATATAAAGCAACGTGTATGATATCAGTAGCTAAAGAAATAGTTAATGTTACTGATATTTCATTGAGTAATGCAAATTTAGCAATTCCTTTATCAGGAGGTGAAAAAAGCATAACAGCCACTATAACTCCAGAAGAAGCAACTAATAAAAATATTAAATGGTCATTACAAAGTGGTGGAGATTCGGTTGCAACAATAGAGGCATCAGGGCTTACTTGTCTAATTACGCCACGGGGTACTGGTAGTGACACCGTTATAGCAATAACAGAAGATGGGAATAAAGAAGCAAGATGTACCATAAGTGTAGAATAACTCGGTAAGTTTAGTGAACTCATCATTCCTTAAATTTATTCTCAATAAACAACTTATTCTATACGATGTTTCAAAGAATCAATATGAATTAACTTGCCATGAAAAAAATATATGATTACATTTGCTCAAAAATAAGAGTTATGAATAATTGGTTAAGCATTTTAATAGATCGGGCTACATCACAAGGATATAAATCTAATGTATTGAGACCTATAATTAGTATTGTTGCTGTTATATTAGCATGTTCTATATATTATTGTTACGTTGACGCTTTATTATTAGCTTTTATAGCTCTTATAATAGTTGTTGTATTTGCATTGGTTTTCATTGGCGTTTTTATTTATTGTATAATAAAAAAGCCAGACTTATTAAGATCTGAGAGGTATAATCTACAGATGAAAGCAATGGAGCAAAATATTTCTTCATCTGGGAATAGCGTAAAAGAGAAACCATTAAGCGAAAAGCAGAAAGTATTTGTTCGAGGAGTAAAGAGCGATTCAGGATATATATTTTTTAGTTCTAATGGCAATTCTAAAACACACAAGGAGGAAACTAAATGAGAATATATATAGTTATTTTAAGCGATATAAAATCAGTTGAATGTGATCAGAAATTTTCTGATTTGGTAAAAAAAAATAACTGGGAATGGTGGAGATACACAGCTTTAAATTGGATTTTAGCAACCCCGGATACTGTATCAACAAATGAGGTATTGACTAACGCAATAGAGTCTTATGGAGTTTCCTTTATTACTATATTAGAAGTATCTATTAATGATGTTGCAGGATTATTCCCTAGTAATGAAATCCAAGATCAACCTTTTGTGTGGTTTAATACAATAAAAGATTCTACTTATGTTCCTAAATGGGAGCGGGTAAAAACAAAGAACTCAGGAGAAAGTAAGTAAATAAATATTAGAAAAGGAATATTTTAAATTTCATCAATATAAAAAGCCAACACTTTTATAAAAAAAAGATGTTGGCTTCTTTTATTTTAAATAAGCCAATTAGATCTCTCTAGCTTGGTAAGTTTAGAATAAGTAAAAATAAATTTTATTGATTGATACTTGAGTCTTGCAAGATATCTTGCAAGACTTTGTCTTTTTATGCTACCTTATGGCACTATACTTTTGAGAAAAACACAAAATAAACATGGAAAAATATGTAGAATTTATCACACAAGACATCCGCTCAGGCGTGATGATCATCTTTATTTGTTTGGTACTGATTTGCAGCGTTTGTTTGCTGGATTTATGGACAGGAATCGATGCTGCTCGGGCTAACAAAGAAAAAATTTGTAGTCGGCCACTGCGCAAGACCGGTACTAAAATTGTCGATTACTTCAGGTTATTGTTGTTCTTCATTATGATTGATATACTGGGGTTGTGTTTCCCCTGGTATAATCTACCCTACGGAGCGATAATCGGAACCCTTGGCGTGATGATTGTAGAAGGTTTATCCATCATTGAAAATCTTCGAAAGAAAAAGAGTCATGCAGCCGAAGTTGCAGATATGGCCGTTTGCATCATGGAATATGCTACACCGGATGAAGCTCAAAAGATTATCAAAACAATTAAGGAGGGCGTGAAAAGATGAAGCAGTTACCACGAGGCTTGCGGAACAATAATCCAGGTAATATCCGCAATTCAGATGCTACCGACTGGCAGGGCGAAGTTCCTGCATCTAAGAAACGAGACAACACCTTCGAAGAATTCGAAGACATGGCACATGGTTATCGGGCATTAATCAAGTTGCTGCAGAACTACCGTCGTAAGTACGGATGTCAGACGATTGCAGACTTTATCAGCCGTTGGGCACCCAGAATCGAAAACAATACATCCGGATACATTTCTCGCGTATGCAAGGAAATGCAGGTACCGACAACCTACGTTCCGGATGTAGAGGATAAGGCAACTATGTGCGCTTTTGCTGCTGCTATCTCACAAGTTGAAAATGGTGTACCGGCTATTATGAAAGATGTTGAATCAGGCTGGGACTTATTATGAGAACATTCATTATTTCATTCTTTACAATTGTTTTTTGCTCGGTGTTTCCCGGTTGTAAGACTGGGAAACACCTTACTTCAGACAACCATACACAGATCATTGTGCATGACAAACTGATACCTGTATTCCGTCCTGCTGATTCCGCATCTATCAGAGCCTTGTTGGAGTGTGATTCAAATGGTAGGGTTGTGCTTTCTTGGTTGGATATGGCACAGTCGGAGAATGCACGCCTTCGGTTCAAATTGGATTCTATGGGTAATCTGATGGCGGACTTCAAGGTTCCTTCAGATACGGTTTACATTCCAGGAAAGGATAGTACGGTTATTAAAGAGAAAGTCAAAACAGTAGAAGTTGAGAAAGAGCTTACCGCATGGCAAAGGTTCTGTATCGTATTTACTGTGATTGCGATAATATTCATAGTGTTGTTTGTAGGCTTCAAATTTCGTTCAATTTTAAATTTCTTCAGATAATATGGCAATAGATCAGATAGCGACCGTTGAGGTCCGGGTGAATGGCGAGGAAGCCAAGCAGGAACTCAAGAATTTGGAGGCGATAGCATCCGGATTAAAAAAGGAGCTGGCTGATGCTTACGAAGCTGGTGATACTTCTAAGATCAAACAGGTTACATCCGAGCTTCGTAAGACTGAAGCGCAGATCAAGACGTTGAAGAAAGATACTACGGCGCTTACTGAGGTGATGAACAACCTTGATAAAGCAACGCCGAAAGAACTTCGTGCTACTCTGACGGCCATTAATCGGCAACTGAATAGTGGTTACATCAAGCGAGGATCAGCAGAGTGGAAATATTATCAGCAACAGGCTAAGCTGGTTACAGCCGAACTTCAGAAAATCAAGACGGAGGTGCAGGAAACCGAGAGCTGGATTTCTCGTTTCAATAACGGGCTGACGAAGTGGGGAGGTTTGTTGGCAACTGGTGCAGCCACTATCACGGGTGTATCTATGGCTTTGAATACCCTTCGTAATAACCGCGACTCCAAGGAATCCTCTCAGGCAGAGCTGAAAGCTTTGACTGGGTTGGACGATTCATCTATTCAGTGGCTCACCGAACAGGCAGAGAAACTTTCTACTACCATGGACGAATCCGGTTTACGTATCCGCCAGTCATCCGACGAGATCCTTCAGGCATATATGTTGATCGGTTCCAAGAAACCGGAGCTTCTGAAAGACAAAGAAGCACTAAACGCCGTTACCATCGAAGCCATGCGTTTGGCGGCAGCTGCAAAAATTGACTTGAAGGATGCAGTAACGGCAACTACCGTATCTCTGAATATGTACGGTGAATCTGCTGATCAGGCGGCACGTTACGTGAACGTGTTGCCCGCTGGTTCTAAAGAGGGTGCCGCTGATGTATCTGCCCAGGCTGCCACAATCAAGAATGCAGGTGTGGCTGCGTCCGGAGCAGGGGTGAGTATCGAACAGCTTGGAGGCACAATCCAGATGCTGGCGGAGAAAGGACTGGAGGCAGAACCAGCCGGTACGGCACTTCGTAAGTTCTTCCTGGTATTACAGACTGGGCCGGATGAAACGAATCCGAAAGTGGTTGGGTTGCAGACTGCGCTCGAGAACCTGAATAAAAAGTCACTGTCGGCTGCACAGATCCAGACTATGTTCGGTGAAGAAGCTTATTCTGCCGCTACCATCTTGATTGATAATGCGGATAAGGTACGTCAATATACCGAAGCTGTGACGGATACCAATGTCGCCATGGAGCAGGCAGCCATTAACTCTGATACCAACGAGGCTAAAATGGCGCAGTACCGCAATAGCATTAAAGAGGCAGGTATTGAGCTGATGGAACGGCTTAACCCATCGTTGTCACTCCTGACTGGATGGACTACGAAGATCATCGTGGCTCTTCCAAAACTGATAGATTGGTTTATAAAGTACAAAGGAATTATCATAACATCAACAGCTGCTATTACTGCATATACTGTCACGGTAAACGCATCCACAATAGCTACCAAGCTGTACGAAACCTGGACAAAATTGGCAACAGTAGCAACACGAGGTTTCAATACGGTACTAAAGGCAAATCCTTTTGGGTTAGCTGTAGCTGGTTTGACGGCTATTGCAACGGCTCTGATGACTTACGTGATTCCGAACACTCGGAAAGCCAAAGACGAGCAGAAGTCATACAATGAGGAATTGGAGAAAATGGCTAAAATTTCAGATTCGTTTGTTGATATAAATAGGCGTGCTGATAATTTAAGCAAATTGAATGATCGTCAGAAACAGAATCTTAAAACAGATGCTCAAGAAGAGTTGGCTATTATAGAGGATAAACTTACCAAAGAAGAAATCGCTTACAACGAACAGTTTGAAAAAGAAAAAAAACGTATTCAAGAGCGTGACGATATAAATGAAACTACAAGAAAGGTTCTGCTGAAGGGACTTGATAGTAAATTCAAGGCGCAAAGACAAGAGATTGAAGCTTTGGCTAAGCAAAGGACAGAACTTCAAAATATCATAGATAAAATTCCTGATATAGCAACTCCGGTTGTGGATCCAGATCCTATTGAAGACGGAAGCAATGGTTCTCCTGCAACAAAAGAAAATCCTCAGGTAGCGGCAGAAAATAAACGGTACTACGATGAACTGGCAGACCTGAAGAAGTCGTACCTCGCCAGCGACGAGATGACACAACAGGAATATAGTCAGTTCATGGAGGATCTGGAGATGCGTCACCTCGAGAACATGCTGGCCATTGCCGGACTGGAGCCGGAGAAACGGCAGCAGATCGAGCAGAAAATCCTCGAAGCACGAATTAAGTTTAAAGATGAATGTGCTCGATTGGAACAAGAAGAAACAGAAAAAATTTCAGAAGAAACTTTCACCAGGCTGGAGAAACAATATCAACTGGAGATACAGGAAGCGACAAAGAGGCATTATGAATCTCTTTCTTCAGAAGAAGAATATTATCAGGAGTTGGCTGAAATCCAAAAGAGATATTATGATGCTGTTCTAAACTCTACCCGTGTATCGGAAGAAAAAAAGGCTGCGATAAAGGATAAGATAGAAAAACAAAGTTTGGCAGATACAGAGAAAAATCAAGAGGAATATAAAAGAAAGGTTCAAAAAGCTGTTGCACTAGCTCAAGAAATAGGTTCTGATTGGGGAGCTACATTTGCGGAATTAGTTTCAGATTCAGAAGCGACGATGAAAGATTATATGAAGACATTGGTATCGTTGACTTTGGAAACACTGCAAAAAATAATGTTGGCCTCTATAGCAGAAAGACAGATGAAAAATATTGCAACTTTAGGATTCATTGGACTTTTTAAAGCCGGTGCTGAGATAGCTTTGATTACAGCAGCCTTCGAAACCGCAAAAGCAGCAATCAATGGTTTTGAAACGGGTGGTTACACCGGTACTGGTAGACATGACGAACCCAAAGGAATAGTCCATGCCGGTGAGTTTGTCGCTAATCGTTATGCCGTGCAGAATCCGGCTGTTCGTCCGGTTCTGGATTTAATAGATCAGGCGCAGAAGAACAATACCATCGGTAGCCTGACTGCAAAAGATGTTTCTGCGGTGTTGTCGGGTGTTGCTTCGACGACAAACAATACCTATTATCAGCAAAGTGTACCTGCTGATAACGGAATGTCTGTTATCATGCTCGAGGCTGCTAAGGTGATAGATGCACTAAACAGGAGATTGAACGAGCCAATATATACATACACACGTGCTACTGGCAAAATGGGAGTAAACGAAGCTCAGGATCTGGTAGCACGAATGAAAAATAATGCATCAAGGAGGGTAAAATTATGACGAGATTGTTTATCGACGGTCAGGAAGTTGTGCTATCTGAAAACTTTGAACTCGAACTGATAACAGAGAATCCATACTTCACTCGCAATGGGGAATATACTTATGATATTGATATAGATTTAAGGGATGCTCACAATAGAAGTATTTATCAGAATATAAACAGATCTGATGTAACAAAAGGGATAAAGAATCGCAAGGCGACATTAATGTCAGGGGCTCTTGAAATCATATCGGGCATGGAGGTTGTTCTTTCAATTGAAAATTATACGGCTAAAATTCAGATCGTAGCAGGAAACTCGCAGCTGAATTATGAAGGCGGTGATACAAACATACGAAGTATGCTCCTTGATGGAATATCCATGTCATCACAGGAAGCGGTCAATACGTTGTTTGGCAATTTTCCGGAGTATAAGGTGGTATATCCTCCGATTGTTAATTACACTGAATCAAATGGAGATATGTCGATATTAAACAACGTGCAGGTGGGCGAAGATATATCCTTCACAGATGTAGAAAACATATCTCCTCAGTATTATCTGTTGTACGTGATAGAGAATTTGATCACGAAGTTGGGCTTCACAAAAGGAGTGAACGAACTCGAGGATGATCCTGTATGGAGCAGGTTGTTTATCGTTAATCCATATAAGGATTCCATACTGCAAGAGCTGCTGCCTGACTGGACGATAAATGAGTTTATCGAACAGATTGAACTCTTCCTGGACTGTATTATATCTATTGATAAGGTTAATGGTAGGTTTAATATTATCAGTTTGAATAAGTATTTTGAAAATCAGGATATTGTTTATTTAGATAATGTTATTGACGACAGTGTCGAAAAAACATTTGACGTAGATACTAATTATGCTTTTGCTTATAAATATGTATCCTATGATTTACCCAGTGACAAATATTATAATTATCTGAAGCTTAAAGATGGAGTCAGAGAGAATTGTTCTATTGTTTCTAGTCCTGAATGGGATGACTTCCAAACTCAATATGAACAATATTACTCAGGACCATATATTCTACATTCAGATGACTATGGACTCGATTATGTTGTTACAGATTATTCTGTTTCTGGAGAAACCAAAAAAGGTTTGATAATAGTTGATCGATTTAAGGATGCAGGTGATTTGGATTCACGGGATAAGAGTTCATTTCAGATAGTTCCTGCTGAAATAGAAAAAATCTCAATATATAGTGTAACTGGTGGACGTTATCTGATTGGGCCGGCTGTAAAGAAATTGAAAACGGATCCTGGCAGCAATGCTATTAATGATTTGATAAATAGCTCTGAAGTTAAAAGTGATATTCCGGATAAATTGTACGTAGGTATTTATTATGGTATACAGAAAGCGTTGAACAGAGGCCCCAATGAGTTTCCTGGTGAGTATTGGGATAAAATGCCAATGGGTTCGAATGACAGATATTTTATTCAAGAACCGACTACACTTGGTGGTAATCAGGCTATTCTTACCTTACCCGATTATACGATTACCTTGGATGGTGACAATGGTCTGTTTAATCGAATCTATAAGAATAAACGCGAGATAGACACATCTGTCGAATATACTTTTCAGTTTTTGACGAATACTGTATATAAGCTTGACCGGATCTTTGTTATACGAAATAAACGGTATTACTGTAAAGAGATTCGCTACAAAATTACTCCTAAAGGTATGGATAAAATAGCAGAGGGAGTTTTCTATTTGGCTGAATAGAGTTTATATGTCTGTTTATTTGTTGACATTAAGTTTGTTTCTTTTACTAGGGGAAGAGTTATATCCCAAAGTTTATTTGCTATTGTTAATTATGTCAGCGTAAAATGTTGATATAGTAGCTGTTCTTGGTAGCTTTATAATTGTGGAAGTTACTTTTTAGATGTAGAATAGTTTATTATCTTATGAATTATAATTGTTTTAGTTCTTATGTTAAATTATATGATGCAGGTAGGAGAGATATTGTTATTTATATCTAAGATATTAGACTTACTATTGTACACTATAAAAATTATAATTACTTTTGCAATAAGAAGCGCTAAAATAGTGATAAAAAAAGGAGGTATCATGTGTGTAATTAAAGACGTTACTCGATTCATCGCGAATGGGGCAAAAGTTTTGCGTGATTCTTCCCGCGGTGAATACAAACAAGAATCTGAAATTATTTCCCAATTGAAGAAAGAACTTTTTATTGAATCTGATAAGATGGATGATAAATCCAAATTAAGACAAGATAGAAAGAATATAGAGAAAGACGTAAGAGATGCTTGGGAGAAATTAAAACTAAGTAATGGCTAAACAACAAATTCAACAAAAAGAAACTGTCGTTGCAGGACAAGGTGGTGTAGGTCAGCAGCTGGAAAGAACTTATACCGTAGATGATAACAGTTTGCCTTCTCCTCAAGAATTAGCAGCCTATAAGGAAATAGATCCTCAAATTGTTACGTTCTTGATGGAAGCTTCCGTTAAGGAACAAGACCATCGGCATAAAATGGATAAAGTAAAGTTTGATTTAGTCCGAAAATCCGAATCAAGAACAGGAAGAATGAATTGGTGGGGTATGGCATTTGCTTTTTTATCTATTGTAGTAATTGTAGCTCTTGCTGCTTATGCTTTATATTTAGATAGACCTTGGTTTGCTGGAATATTAGGAGCAGGTACATTAGTTACAGTTGCTTCAATATTTATTAACAGAGAAAAGCCTGACACAAAGAAAAAATAATCACAAACTTATCCTTTCCCAGTACTGCTAAAGAAGTACTGGAGTACTCCTTAGAAAGTACTGAGAACATAATTCAAAGGCTCTATAAAAAGCGGAAACTCAAAAAGTTTCCGCTTTTTATAGAGCCATTTCAAAATAAATCCTCATATTTGCAATGCTAATTCATTTTATTTCAGGAAATGCAGGACGATTGGCTTGCATTTATTGCAGGCATTTTTTATGTCCGCATACTTGGTAGTACCATTAAAATACTGGTATCCGTGTACCCCCGTCGCAGTGCGTTAATGCGCCTGCTAGCATTTCCTGATAGATGTGAATTAGCAGCGGGACAGGCACGGATACTTTTTTATTATTATGTTACATACATATCAGGTTTCCAATACAGCTATGCTAAACTGTTGCGGAACGTCAATCCACGAAACGGATATTTGCTCATTCAACAGCAATGCTTTAAGAGTTTATAATCCAGTAACCGGTGTCCGCCATCGCAAAGCAAGTACTACTTCTGAAATAAGGCGGAAGATCTGCAGTTATATTCTTAATACATTTCCTAATGTGCGCCGTATAAAGATTGTTGATACTGGTAAAAACTTTTCAGCTCGCGTATGGTTCAAGTCTGGTAGGACATTTTGTGAGAAAGCATATTCAATCAAGAATCTGTATGGAATACTAAATGATAAGATTAAATTTATCTCTGAACAATAAAGAGTGTTGCCCGTATGGAAATATCCGTATGGGCTTTTCTTAAAATTCTCCTTCGAAATGCTTGGTTTCTTCATGTACCGTCATATTGCTACCCTTCAGATACTTATTGGTTGTAGAGATATCTGCATGGCGGGCCTGGTCGCGGGCGATGACAATCCCTTCAGCATTGGCCAGGTCACGTATTCCTGAATCTTTCAGGGAGTAGAATTGATAACTGTCTGGGAATCTCAGCTTTTCACGTACCTTATTGAAGTAGTTTCTGTACACTTTTGTAGTAACCTTTTCTTTCGATGGTTTGAATCCTTTTCCAAATAGATAATAATCACTGGGATTTTTGAAGACATCAAGATCAAGCATTGCTTTAATGAGCTTGTCATTAAGACCGACCATGCCGTCTTTGCGGTTCTTGCTGATGCTTGATGCGATGAATACCTTTTGTTCCTTCAGGTAGATGTCGGATAGCTTGATATTGGTTATTTCGTCCGGACGGATAAAGGTATAATAAGCGAACTGGCATAAGAACAGGAAATATGGATTCTCTTTCTTGAGATATTTCTTCAGTTTTTGTATGTCTGTAATCGATAGGGCAGACCGTTTTTTCTCCTCTTCCTGTAGCATGCGGATGTTTTCTACCGGATTCTTGATAAGGTATTGCTTTTCCATCATCCAGTTACAGAGTGAAGACAGCCAGGTACGATAATTATTTCGGGTTCTGGCTGAAGAATCACGGTCGAGCAGTATATAATCTAAGAAGTCAGAAATGAAAGGTTGGTCTATCTGATAAGCATATACGATAGCCGGTATGTGTCTGGCTGTGTATTCTTCAAATACTCGCAGCCGTTTCTCATAATCCTTTAGCGTATTCTCCTTAATGGTACCGGCGGCATACAGTTTCTCCAGATATATATGATACCTTTGGATAATATCTATATACGGTGTATATTGTCTTGAGTTCTCGACATTTGCCCACGGATTCCAGCCGGAACGGAGCTTTATATTAAGGTTTGTGATGATTTCGTTAGCCTGGCGGCGACGGTCGGTTATCTTTGGTATTCCATCAAGCATATACTTTTTGCGCTTCATTTTCTGTTCAAGCGGATCGTATGCTGAGAAGTCAATATACCAGTTTTTGCCTGTGTGCAGCTTGGGTGGAGTGTACGAAATTATACTGGCTAAGGAAGCACTTTTCTTATGGTTTGAAAACATTTTTTTCTACATTTTTCGAGTTCGAAAACGCAGTACGGTTTGACGGATCAACGTAAAAACTTGAGGGGTTAATTCAATAAATATTATCTTTGCCTACAA
>ERZ772855.2025-NODE-2025-length-18003-cov-8.948574_pt1 | contig 18003 bp, 20 predicted proteins | sample MGYA00511900_ERZ772855 | MGnify/ENA primary metagenome ERZ772855 (study PRJEB29015, sample SAMEA2737701) | human gut metagenome | biome: human gut; feature: human-associated habitat; material: faeces | place: China | collected 2012 ...
TTGAAACGGATGATAAGGGAATGTGGCATAACCAAGTCAATATCATTTCATTGCACTAGACATTGTGCATTTTCTTTCTCGCTAAAATTCAACAGCTTACAAAATATCTCAACTTAATGGGTAACGATTTAGAAACCAGCGAAATTCTGTATCTCACCTCATTTTGCACTAATTCAAAAGAACGCTTTCTGTTTACAAAGGTACTAATTATTATCCAGTTTTTCAATATCGCTATACCCATAAATTTTAAACATTGTATAAAAAGTATTTTTACGAGTAAGATGCTGTATATTTACAAATTATCAAGTTGACAATGACTGTTTTTAGCTTTTTCAAGTTCGTTGCTCCATTTCATAATTAGAGCTTGTTTGGTAAAAGGCGGCAATTTGTTAAAATCGACTAATTTATCACCTATATAGTTTAATGCCAATTGTATAAATATGGGTTTACTTACTGGTAATTTACCCTCTCTTCCAGCATAAAAAATATCTACTTGGTCAATTAATTGCAATTTATCTTCTGTTAGATTAATAAAACTTCCATCTGTCATTACTTGCAAAAAACGGTTGAAAATTGGATCAAAAACAGCATTCCCTAATTTTTCCATCATTTCTTCTTTAGCGAAATCTTTATTGCAAAAATTGATGGAATTGTTTAGGTACGGTGTAATCATTCCTTCAAAATGTTCTGAGTAATATGGTTTTGGCTTGGGATAGCTGTGTCGTTGAATAAAAATACATAAGTCTAAGCTTTCATTTAATGATGTAATTATATCCGAATATGATTGTGAATTTGTAAACCGATTTAGTGGAATGTTTTTGTTTCGAATATAACATATGATTAGATAAGAACCTCTTTTTTCAAACAAATCATCATTTTCACAAATATAAGCTACTTCTTTTGACTTTAAGATTGGAGTTTCAGATGATTTATTGTAGATTTCCATTCGACGGATAGCAATATTGAATATTGGTTGAAAATCATCTATATTATCTGTTGAAGTCCATCGTTCTCCTCTTCCATAAGGATTCGAATATTCTACATTTCCTCCGTCTTTTATTTTATGTAAAAAACTTCCATCTTTATGATACGACATTTCTATTTGGTTGACAAATCTTGATTTGTCTATCTCACTTTCAGTCAGATATCCTTTTTCATTATCTTGGTCGTTATTGGTTATAATTGCCAAACCGTTGTAATAATCAGTTATTTTCAAATCTACGATTCCATTTGTACCCATTTGGATGATATTGAATAATCCATAATATCGACTATTCATTTTGAAGTATACTTTGATTTTCTCTCCTCTATTCATAGTGTCAAATCTTTTAATTTTCAATACAAAATTAGCTATAAAACAATGAAATACGGACAATAACACAGTATTTTTGATTGAAATAACCTTTTGCAGATAGTCAAATTCAATAAATTATTGACTATAATTGCTTGAATTTGTATTTCAATCCATACTCTTCCAGCTTGCTGTACAACGTTGTACGCCCGATTCCGAGCAGTTCGGCGGCGACCTTGCGGTTCCCGTTCGCTTGCTTTAACGCACGCAAAATCCGTTCCTTGTCTTCCGCATCGCTGCGCAGGGCGAAGCTGACGGGAGAGCTCTGTTGCGTCACGGCGAGCTCCAGATGCTCTTTCGTGACAAGCCCGGTCTGAGCCTGCAACACCGCACCCATGATTTTCTGCCGAAGTTCACGGACATTGCCCGGCCAAACATGGGTCAGCAATGTCTTACGGGCTTCCCCGTCAAATCCGATAACATCGCATTCCAGTTCTTTGTTTGCTGCCTCACGGAAGAACTCAGCCAACGGCATGATATCCTCCTGACAATCACGCAATGGCGGGACGGTTATCTCGAAGTCATGCAGACGATATAACAGGTCTTGCCGAAATCGCTTTTCATTCACAGCCGCCTCCAGATCTTCGTTGGTGGCGGCGATGATACGGACATTGAAACTTTTATCCGTCTTATCACCTATCGGGCGGTATCTCCGTTCCTGTATGGCTCGGAGTAACATCTGCTGGGTTTCCATTGCAAGATTGCCAACCTCATCCAAGAACAGCGTACCGCCTTCCGCCTCGTGAAAATAGCCTTTCTTGCTATTGTCCGCACCCGTAAACGCTCCTTTGACGTGTCCGAAGAATGCCGACGGCGCAAGTTCTTTGGTGAGTGAACCGCAGTCCACCGCGACGAACGGTTTTCCCACCCGTTTGCTCTTATCGTGCAGAAGATGGGCAATATGCTCCTTGCCGGTACCGTTCTCCCCGAATATCAGCACGCTCATGTCAGTAGGAGCCACCAGCCTTATTCGTTTCATGATAGCTTGAAATGCCGAGCCGTCACGGGAAAATACCGGCATACGGTTTCTCCCGATACTCCTTTCTTTTAATATGGTACGGAGCAGAGGGACAAGTTTGTCTTCCACAAGCTGCTTAGGTATGTAGTCCAGCGAGCCGAGTTTCATGCTTTCGACTGCCGTATGTACTTCGGCATAGTCGGTCATGATGATGAAAGGCTGCATCATACCTTCCTTGCGCATCCAGCGCAACAAGTCGATACCATCGCCTTCAGGAAGACGCAAGTCTGAAACTATGATGTAGTTTTCTGTCGCTTGTTGCAGAAGTTTCTTTGCCGTTGAGAGATGGAAAGCCTGCACAGTACGGAATCCCTCCCGTGCCAGCAGGTTGCAGACAAACTCGCAATATACGATATTGTCCTCCACCACGATGACTTTTGTTTTATCGTTCATTATTATATTTTCTCCTTTCCTCTTTTGCCAATCGGATAATATCCGTACCCATATCCAGTACGGCAGTCACGGCGTTGTTTAGTGCTTCGTTATCAGGAGTGCTATTTCCATGAAGCAGTTTATAAAGTTCTCTCAGCGGTTGGTCAGCACGGAGTATCTCCCATGAACTTCGCAGATGGTGTATAAGGGCTTCCAGTTCTTGAAAATCTGTCTTTAGTTCCGCTTCCCTAATTATCAGCATTTCCTTTTCGGTTTCCGCTATCAGTTTCTCCAGCATGACGGCTTCATTGCCATAGGACAGCAGGGAGGTGAAATCCGGCTTTTCATTACGGTTGCCTTTCATGGCGCACTTGTCTGAAACCTCCATCAGCTCCGATATGGAGAACGGTTTGAGCAGGCAACCAGAGAAACCACGTTCCATAAGTTCCTCCTTGCTGCAACTGCCCGAAGCGGTTGTCACGACTACCGGGATAGTCTTTGAATTGCCCACATTGGAGGTGCGTAGCAGTTCCAACAACTCGAAGCCATTAATCTCTGGCATATTCAAATCCGTAAGCAACAGACTGTATTCTTTCCGGCGTATCATTTCCATCAGCTCCGCAGCACTATTGCAGGTGTCGCAGTGTATCCCTTCCTGCGCATACATCTCTTTAAGCATCAGTAGCAACACTTCGTCATTGTCGATAGCAATTACCTCATGATACGCCTCATTATGGCGGACATATCTTTGACGGGATTGTACTGTCTGTTCATCAACTATCGGCATAGGTATTTCCACCGTGAAGCGGCTGCCTTTGCCTTTTTCGCTCTCCAGCCGGATTGTGCCGCCAAGCATCGCCACGATGCGCTGCACGATGGATAATCCTAATCCGAAGCCGTCCTTTGCGGCGGCATTAGACAGACGTTCAAAAGCACCGAATACCCGTTGTTGTTCCTCATCGGTCATACCTGTTCCCGTATCTTCAACAATGAGTTTCAGTGTACCGTTATTATAATTCGTTATCAGGGATATACTGCCGTTATCAGTGAATTTCATGGCATTAGACAACAGGTTGTTCCCGATTTGAATTATTCGCTCTTTGTCAGTTAGCACAACGGAATCACATACGTTCTTCACTGTCAGCGATAGTCCTTTGTTCATGGCTATTGGTATGAACTCCGTTTCAAGTGTGTGCGTGATTGCTGAAATTCGGCAAGGTGAAAGACGTGGTTGTTCTTTGCCATTGTCTAAACGGAAGAAGCCCAACAGGGTATTGAGCATATCCCGCATACGGTCTGAGGATTGCTGTATGCTTTGAAGAAAATGCACATTGTTTCCATTGCTGCATTCCTTCCATAACAATTCGGTATAGCCGATTATTGTCGTCAATGGTGTACGCAACTCATGGGTAATAGTATGTACCGCTTTCTTTCGGGAGGCTATGAGTGCCTCATTTTGCTCGATTGATAGCTTCAGTTGCTCGATTAGATCTGTCGTTTTTCGTTTGTACCGCTTGATACGTTTGGCATCTCTGTGTATGATTATATAGGAGATAATCAAAAGTAATAGAACGAAGCCAGTCTGACCTCCAATCTGTATAAACGACTGCTCACGCATGGTAGCGATCTCTATGTTTCGCTTTTGCAAGTCAGCTTGTACTTTTTCATCCATTTGGCGAATTAGTTCTTGCAGTTGTCGGTTAAGTTCCACATTCCTTGCAGCAAGACTGTCGGCGTGTTCCGATAGATGGTGGCTTTGCGCCTGTTGCTCGGCTATCATATCCCGGTTGAGGGAATGGAGCATCGTGGTGGTTACGGTTGGTTTTGGTCTTTCCTTCTTGCCGAATATGCCAAGAAACCCTTTTCGCTTTGGCTTTTGTGGCTGCTCCTGTACGCTTTTCTGCACGATTACAGGTATCTGACGGGCTATCTTCTCGTTGAGAGCCTGCTGTTCGTCAAGCATCTGGACAATCCGGTGCATTTGCTGCTCCTTATCTTCAAGAAGCTGGCGCACGCTGTCGATGCGCTCTACCGGATAAATCGTTTTGAAACGGCATAGCATACTGTCCATCGCCATACGCTGAATATGGTAACATTCTAAATCTTCATCATCCCATTCCAATACGCTTTCGCCTAAAAGAGACAACTTTATCAGCTGGATATGGATAATGTTTATTTCCTTACGGAAACTCTCTATCTGCCGGTTCATAGTTTCTAGTCTCTCCATGTCCCGCCACTCGCTGAACCAAGTGTAAACGATACCGCTCACCAACAAAGCTATCAGCAGGTAACCCAGAGCCGTCAGTGTACGGATATTTTTTATTTCAATAACCTGTTTCATGAGACATCATAAGACCGCTATGTTTTTAGTTGAACTCATATCATCAATAGATAAAATTGGCGATGTGGCAAAGGACAAGGATAGGCATTATTATAAATTTCTCCTGACCCGTTTTAACTGTATCTTGCAGATTAACCTATGAAATGGTTTTATTATTGTAAAATAGAATTTTCCCATACGGTTATTGTATCTGACTTTTGTACAAACCGATAGATATAGGCTGTCATTCATGCGCTTTTCGGTCATAAATGCAATAACAAAATCAAGGTGTTTGTCGTTTTTGCTTATTGTCGCAAGGCTATCGGATTCGACAATGACAAGCTCCGATAAATTCTTCTCTCCTTTCAGACCATAAAGTTTTACTATGGCATTACGAAACTTCATCAAGGCAGTAATCCACTGCGGTGCGCAGAAGAATCTATCAGTCAATTCTTCTGCACTTATCAGTCGTGTGGTATGGACTATTTCACTGTAATTATCAGTATAATCAAAATACTTGTTTAGTTCCATGATGCGTAAAAGACTTTACTGTCACAAATTCTTCACCATATAGCGAATCACAACAGCTTTGACATTAGCTTCCGGGTATTTGTTTTGGTAATATGCCGTAAGGTCTTTATATAGCCATATCTCAACATTCTGCGGTGCAGGTGTTCGATTCTGAGCATATATAAACACATCATATTGCATTACAGAGTCTTCTATATCATCGCCTGTTACAAAATTAAACTCTCCATATCCGGCAACTTTACTTTCCGGCGGAAGGAGTTTATATGATTCAGGGAACTCTGTTGGTTCCTTGCCCCTGCTAATCAAAAAGCCTTGATTAACAATGTGCATATCGACATCCAATAAGAACCATTTACGTGTTCCTGTAAAAGCAATATAACAACGCAAGCCTCCGAATTTATAGGTTGCATCGGTTTTAAGGTCATTTTCAATCTCATCTTTTTGGTCGGCTTCAATGGCATAAGCAAATTCAGGATTGATATACGGACAACGTTGCTCAAAATACCAGTCCGGGATGAAATGAGGAGGTAAATTTTCAGAGTCCTTGCATTCTTTCGATATGACTTCCAATAGTTCGTATTCAGTCCATGCTGGATCCCTCATACTATAATCCAGATAGCTCGTTTCACTGATGCGTATTTGGTACTCATATCCTTCTTCATATTCAAACTTACCGATGTTTCCATGAGCCTCCCAATCGGTGGACTGCTCGTTTTTTACAGCATATACATCTGCAAGTACATTGCTACCACTCGATGTTAAAACACCGGGGAGTTTTACAGAAGCTACCGTAAGCGTGTATTCCTTATAATCGGTTATCTTCCTACCTTCATCATCATCGTCATTACACGCAGTCAGCCCTGCCATAGTAAGAATAGCTACCAATAGTATTGTGAAATAATTTTGTTTCTTCATTTTATTGTTTCTTTATAGTAAATTCCACCTTTTGAAGACCTTTTTGGCAATAATTATATATTTCTCTCCATAGGGATACTTACAATACCCTTATTAAGTTCTTTTTCACCCACTTTTTTGAAGCCTAAAGATGCGTAGAACGTTTCTGCATAGGTTGAAGAATTAACCGTTATGGTTGCAAAATTACAATCACTCATCACATAGTCAAATAGCGATTTCCCTATTCCTTGCCGATGATAGTGCGGCAAGACAAAGAAGAGGGATATATGTTGCTTTTCCCGATGTACACCGATTATTCCTATCAATAAATGCTTGTCAAAAGCTCCATATATGTCAAGTGCATTCATCAACGATGTGTCATACACGAAACTTTTAAAGGTTGCGACACCTTCTTGGGTGAAATCATTCCTGCCACATTCCATACATACTTGATAGGATAAATTGGCAGCATTGTTATATTCTTCTTGTGTTAACTTGCGTATCATAATATTCATATCCTAAAATCAGTTCTTAGCAATTCATAACAATGACAATCTAAAAATCTCCCATTCTTGAAACAGGCATTACGATGTATGCCACATTTGCGAAAGCCTATTTTCTCTAATACTCTCATTGATGACATATTACCGGCATAAACATTTGCATAAACACGTATCACATCTGTATGGGAAAAATAGCTACGAATAGCAAGTACTAACATTTGAGTCATAATCCCTTTACCCCAATAAGGTTCGGCAAGCCAATACCCTAATTCAGCATTGTATCGTTCCACGTCAATGCCACGAGAAAAACTTATGTTGCCGACAGCCTCCTGATTTACTTCGATGCAATAATTATTTTGTTCGCTTTGATTTAAAACGAATCGGATAAATTGTTGCGCATCGCTCTCAGAGTAAGGATATGGCAGACTATCACGGCAATTATCCCATATCTTTTTATTATTAAGATATTTAGCCAAGGTGGAAAAATCATCTTTAAGCCAACGTCTTATTTTGCATTTATCCATATCTATTCCTTTTGTTTTATTACTGCAACTTTCACTAACGCCAAAATTCTTCGTGGATTTGCCCGTTTGTCCGATGTGGAACTTACGTTAGTTGGCAGGTAATAAATAAGCAAAGAAAGAGAAGGCCTGCCAATACAATGCAGCTTATGACTAAAAAGGCTCTATTGAGTTTCTTACGCTCCAATTCCTCCTTTTCCAATGTATTCTTTCGAATATCCTCCAATTGTTCCAACGAGAGGTGGGAGGAGAGAGAGGAGGCACTTACTTCGAGCAATCGGCGACGAGTTTCCTTCATCCGCTCACGCCCTATCTTGCGCAGTGCCCTGTTCTCCTTATCTCGCTGGAGCATATCGCTCACACAGCCTAATGTCCCCATTTTATAGTTAATATTTAATGTTCCAACCTTGATGTCTCAATTTCTTCTTGTAGTATCTTAAAGATACGTTCCAAATCATGCCCGTGCGGAGCAGTGATTTGAAAAGTACCGCTTTCTATTCTTGCATTGACCATCGGGGCGGTAATGACCGTATCATTAAATACAAAACCTATCCGTTGCCCAATAGCTTGTTCTGTAGCATCTGCCCATACTTTTTGTTTCTGCTTATTTACCTTTCCCGATATAACCCGGAGACCATAATCATCAGAAACAAGTTCTATCGCAGCAAAGTCCTTGACGGTTACCATCGGACTGTTTGCAAGGCTATCCTTCTGTCCGTCTGTGATAAGATACCAACCGTTTTCCCGATGCAGCATCGAAGCCTCTTTGCATGAGACCACAAGCATAAATAAACAGCAGCCTATTACCCTTATTGCGGTTTGTGCATTTCTAAAAGTTTTCATCATATCAATACAGTTTGGTCAATATCGCCACTGATTTTTCCGGACGATAAGACTGAAGTACAATACTATTCTTGGACTTTTCAATAACTGTCCAATTGCCCACCAAAGCACTACTCTCAAAAGTAATGATTCTACCGTCTATGTAATAGTATAAGTCCCATACTGCAGAAGGGTCACCGCTACCTTCACCATTGATACTTTTTCCCTGAGTCTCAGTGAGAAATTCCACAATCAGATATTCTTCGTGTACGACCTCTTTTCCATCTGCGTCATAATCGCAAACACAAGCATTCCAAGTTGTTTGCAACAGTTCCGAAGCGGTCAATGTTGGATCAGAATCATTGTCATCATCACTGCAACTCGCCAATAGTCCAATACTTAGAAGCAATATCATGCTCCACAATTTAAGTTGATAGTTCATATTATCCAATTTTTTAGTTTGATATTATACATGTTTTTAATTATAACCTTCTCTTCGCCTCTGAACCGGAAGTTTTACGCTCATTTGTTCCATTCACTTTCTTGTTCCCAAAATAGTAGTTGAAACGAAGACCGACACCGATAGGTTCCCCTTTAATTAGACTGATACGTTGTATATTATCGGTTTCATACTTATTCCGCCAATGTGTTGTCATCTTTCCGTCATACATATATAGGTTACAAAAACCATATAAGGATAATTGGCACGCCTTGAAACGTTTTTTCAATTGCCCATACAGATAGAGTTTCATTGGAGTTTCGGTATAGTAAGAAACATCTTTAGTATTGTACGACACATTCATATCAAACGAGATTTTATGCTGTTTTGACAAAGTGAAGTTATTATTCAAATCCATCTGAAATACCCCATTATGGTACCCTTTGGTATGGGTGTTCTCATATTCAATGTCATTCATGCGCTGCCACAAATAAGAAACCGTTATATCCAAGTTGGCATACTCCTTCAAATAAGAGGTATTTGTATTCAATGCAAGCATGACATACTCAAACCTTCCCGCATTAACAGGAGTGGTCACCTGTATGTTGTCATCTGTAGCAAACGTCAGTTCATAAATCTGATTATTCACACGCTGATAGGTTGCCTGAAAAATGTATCGCTTGAAAAATTGATATTGCAAAGTCTGTCCGTACATGATTTCCGGATTCAACTTTGCATTTCCTGTCGTATAGCTTGTTGCAGATGTATAAACTTTAAACGGATTAAATAAAGAAAATACCGGACGTTCCATTCGATTGGAAAAAATGTATGAGAACACATGATTGGGTGATAACCGGTAGTTGATATACAGATTCGGCAATACCCTTACAAAATCATTCTTCGATTTCTCTTGCAATGAGTATTGTCGGGTAGTATAGTCAGTATATTCCAATCGACAGCCCAAACGGGTTGAAAAACCGGAAATCCATTCTCTTTTCCAACTGGCAAACAAAGCAGAAGTCCATTCTTCCAATGCAAAGTGACTGCTTTGTTTTTTATCTTCTACATAACCGTCATCTGTACCTTGCATGAAAGTGTCTTTATTGTCAATCTTTGAATAATAGCTATCTAAACCAGCTATTAATTGATTGTTACCTACGTTTTGCCTATATTCCATTTTGCTTGACCATATATTACTGCTTTGAGGTACAATCTCCTGATAATAGTTATAAGGCGAGAGATATTGCAGGTTATCATCCAAATTGTCCATACGATTCCATACAAACTGTTTGTTTCGGCTATAGATGTAATCGAAATCAATATTCAACACTTGTCCCTGTTGGTTGAAACGATGTTGGTAAAATAAATTAATGCCCGCATCCGTTCTGTCGCGTCCCAAATCGTTATTATGTTGTACGTTCAATATATCTTCCTTATCCGCATCCGTTTGTTTTAACCGTCCTTTATCAGTCCAGTCAAGTTTGGAATAAGAGAAATTGAGGTTACCTCCTAACTCGTCCTTGCCGGAGAGCTGGTATGACCAATCTATGGTTCCATTTGCACGTCGGGTAAATCCTGTTATTTTGCTTTTCTGCCATACTGCTGTGGCAGTTTCTTTTAGAAAACTTTCCGTTTCATCTTTCTTCCAGTCGCTTTGATTAGAAAAACCGACCATGCAATTCAGTGCCAATTTATTCTTGTGATACATTAGATTTAGATTGCCGCGCTCTTTCATGTAGTGTGTTCGCCATACTTGTGCGGACAATGAGCCTTGTAATCCTTCATCCTCCTTCTGCTTCAACAGGATGTTGATAATACCAAAATTTCCTTCTCCCCGAAACGAACTATTTGGAGAGTGGATGACCTCTATGCTTTTTATTCGATCAGCGGAAAGCCCCTTCAAATAATCACCTACAGCATCTGGAGCAAGTTTCTTTTCTCTACCATTCACATAAATTTTCGTTTCACTTTTTCCGATGATAGAAAAGTGTTGCCCATCCGAAGCTACGAAAGGAACGTACTTAAAAGCCTCCAAAGCATTGTCATCGCTGAATGGGTTGGCATCCATATTATATACCAATCTGTCGCTTTCCACTTTGGTTCGTTGTCTTATTCCTTTTACAATTACTTCATCCAATTTTATGCTATTATCTTCTTTCAGAATAATTTGCAAATGGTTTATACTTGTAGATAAAGGACATATAGTTTGTTTATATCCCAAACAACTAATGAGCAATTGGTTGGCACGTGCATCTGGAGCGAGGACAGAAAATCGCCCTAAACTATCAGAATATACGATGTTATACGCTGTTGTATTAACTAATGAATCTTTTAGAATCACAACCGCATCAGCGACGGGGGTATTCTCCGTAGTATAAATCTCTCCTGTCAGTTGGGATCGGGTTTGCGAGTACATCTCAATCCCACTTACAAATATAAATATGGTAAACAAAATATGTTTCATACCTTTATGATTGAATATTTCTGCAAAATTACAGGTATAAAACGAAACAACTCTCAAACTATTTTGAGAGTTGCATTACGGGCACTTATTTAAGAGTATTATTCCTTGCCAAAAGTAATTTCTTTGCGGATACGGCTAAGGTAGGTCGGCGTAATTTGCAGATAAGAGGCAAGTTCTTTGAGCGTAATATCTTGCAATATATTAGGACAGCGTCTTATCAACTCCCAATACCGTTCTTTAGGAGATTGCCGATAAAGATTGAGGTATCTGTCATGAGTTTGCCGAAATAACTCTTCTGCCATAACGCAACGTAATTCTATATTTTCTTTCAGTATTTGTCTAAAAAGATTAGTGCTACAGACCCATATGTCTGAATCGGTTATCGCTTGAAGAGCCACCAATGACGATTCCTTCCGAATGGAACTATAGAAGTCTCCGGCTAAAGTATCGCACAATGCAAGCCCCGTGATATGTTCATTTCCATCAGTATCAATGATAGTATATTTAAAAGCACCGGATGTAATGAAACCGAAATACTTAGGTGTTTCTCTGCGATGAAGAAAATACTCTCCCTTTTTATAATGGCAAAGTTTACCCTCTTTGACGCAAAGTTCACGCCAAAAATTCAGGTCTATCTTATCTATATATGGGTTGAAATTAGCCTTGCTTTTCATCTGCTCTATTTTTCAAAAGTAATTTCTTTGCGAATGCGGCTAAGGTATGTCGGTGTGATTTGCAGATATGATGCCAATTCTTTGAGCGTTATATTTTGAAGAATATTAGGACAATATTCTAATATATGAATATAACGTTCCTTCGCAGATTGGCGATACAGATTCAAAAACCTGTCGTATGTCTGGTGAAAAAATCCGTCTGATATGACACAATGTAACTTAAAGTCTTTTTCAAAGAGTTCATCAACAATGTTGCGGTTACAAACCCACACTTCCGCATCTGTGGCTGCTATAATATCAGTAACGGCTGGAGTTTTCAATACAAGACTTGAATAGTCACCCAATGGCGTGTCACAGAATGAAAAACCGGTTATATGTGTATTACCTTCTGAATCGGTCACGGAGTATTTGAAATATCCTTTTTTGATAAATCCCCATACATTTTTTGTTGTATCTCCACAATGAAGGAAATAATCACCTTTTTTATAAAGGCATAACGTCCCCTCTTTAGTGCAAAGTTCGCGCCAAAAATTCATGTCAATCTTATCTATATACGGGTTAAAGTCTGCCATTCTTAATTGTTTAATATAACTGCGCTACAACCATTTGCAAAGTTAAGCATTTTAATCCGAACAGTCCTTAATTCTGTTGAGAAATAAAGCCATTCAGAGCGAAGTTTACTCCAAATGGCTTTTCAAATAAATGAAAATTCTATATTTTCATACTTTTGGGACGGTTTTTGTCTTTCGCATATAATACTGGTTGCCCGATAATGATATGGGCAGCGATGAAATTTCCCGATGTAATTCGTTCATTAGCAGGATTGTGTATCTGCGATGCTTCTCCAGTGAGCGATGGAATTATTCCTTCTGTTGTTCCCACTTGGCATACATTTCCCTCGAAAGCTCCACAATCTTCCGGCTCAGTTTCACAAGGTCGATAGTCTGCTTCTCCAACTTGTATAGCAATGCCATCGCCTTCTTCTCTGAGAAATGGCAACGCAATTCCTTCACGACTTGGTTGTAGTTCGTGCCGATGGCTCGGAACTGGGCGTGAAAGTCGGACAGTCTGGTGCAGTATTCCAACATAGCCTTGTCCACCTTCAGCACCTTAAACTTCTGCCCGAAGAAGTGAGCCTTCAGGAAGACGGCTTTTGCGTACACCTGTGATTCCTCATACATCGTGAGGAACTTGTTCCATTCCGCATCGTCAAAGCGCACCATCACACAGTGCGTCTTCGGATTTAATATGGGATTCCTCCCGTACTTGCTGTTCTTTTTCATACTTCTTATTCCTTTATTTTTATGGTTTATCCATTGTTTAATTTTTGATTAAGGAACCCTGAAATTATCCGACTGCGGAGGATAATTCTGCCCACGGCGGTGAAGGTGTTTTCAGTTACTTAGAATTATTCGGGTAACTGAAAATATATCTTGCTGTGTCTTTGAGGACACAAAAATCCTCCGCTTGTCGGATTGGTTTGTGAGTGCAATAACTCGTTTGGAATGTCGGTCAAACCTATGGAGTGCATCCACCGGCTTGACCGGTTCCACCGCAATCCGCTCAGAGCTTGCGCCACTGCTCGATGTCCTCCCGATAGGTTTCAAGGTGCAGGCGTACAAGATTCTCTACCATCCCCGATGCGCTCATGCCCCTGCCGCCGAAGTAGCGGACAATCCTGTCCAAGCTGTCGCGCACCTCACCGCTGACGAACACAGGCTTGCGGTCGGTAATCTTGGGAACTTGCAGATAAGTGGTTCGGTACTCGTCCAGCGACAGCCTGCGTTGCTTGCTGCTAATGCGTTTCTGCGGCACTGCCGCTTCCTCTGTTGCCTCATTTGACGGATTCGCCATAGCGGTTTCCGCCTTTTCTGTGACGCACTTGCCGGGTTGCTCCAGCTCCGCCGGATTCAGACCGATGTTCTTGTAAAAGTTGTCCATTGACTTCTCACTGCGGTACTCCCGGCGGCTCATTCTTTCCACGATTTCCTGAGCTTGCTGCTCACTGATGATTGGCTCTTTTCTTGTTGTCATAAAAATAGATTGATTAAGTTATTACTGTGGTCTTGGTCAGTACCTCGACCGATTATCGCCAGCGAAATAAGGAGTTTTAATGCAGTCAGTCAAGCATTTGGATTCTGTCAGACAATTTTGTGAGGTTTTGCTTTATGGTGATGGAAACGGTGGCGCAGACTTCACCGATTTTCCGGATTGTTTGAATCAGACGGAATATGATGTGAAATAGAAATAAGGGCTTATTTCCAACCCTGCGAACGGTTTGTTTCGCCTTGCAAAGAATACGGCAATGGTAGTCCTTTCCTATCCATTATAGTATGGATACGGCAATCAGTGGGGTGAGTGTATATTATGGCTATACAACCATTATTACCGGAGACAACCGCTACATCGTCGTGCCACAAGCTGCCAGTTCTGGAAAATCCATTGTTTTGTAAAGGTTTACCCTTTTCTTTGCAGCGAAAAGAAGCAATAACAACAAAAATGAAGTATATGGAAATCGTATCTATTGAAAGAAAGACTTTTGAAGCGATGGTCGCCAAGTTCGACCGTTTCGTCCGTCGCATGGATGCCATCTGCCAGCGGCACGGAGAGAAGACAATGGGCGAGTGGATGGACAATCAGGACGTGTGCCGGATGCTCAACATCAGTCCGCGCACGTTGCAGACCCTGCGGGACAACGGCACGCTGGCTTACTCGCAGATAAACCACAAGACGTACTACCGTCCCGAAGACGTGCAGCGTATCATCTCTGTTGTGGAGGACAGGCGAAAAGAAGCAAAGTTCAAAGGAAGGACGATATAAACTTGATGAAATGAACGAAGTAAACTAACAATACCCACTAAATCCAAAGTAACATGAATGAACTGATTAACAAGGACAGCGAGTGGATAATCCACTTCATGGGCAGCCTTGACCGTCTGCTGGACGGCTTCGAGCATCTGACCGCCAACTATCGCCCGACACTGGGCGGCGAACGTTTCTTCACAGACAAGGAAGTATCGGCACGGTTGAAAGTGAGCCGCCGGACACTTCAGGACTACCGTAATGAGGGACGGATAGCCTATATCCAGTTGGGTGGCAAGATACTCTATCGTGAATCCGATATAGAGAAGATGCTAAATGACGGCTACCGCTCCGCTTATCGGCTGACAGGCACGTGATTTTCTTGAAGGAGCGCAGTTTGCCGTCTGCCCTGTGATTGCGCCTGCAATGGATTTCCGGCAAAAGAAAAAGGGAACGGCTTACGGATGAAGCATCAAAATTCTGTTTCGTCTGTAAGCCGTTCCTTTTTTCCTGTCTTCTGATTTTTTCGTCAGTCGCTTGTTTCCGTTACCGGATGCCCTTCAAGCGTATGGCAGGCAGGGGCAAGGTTTTCGGGCTGAATACGCTCCACAGGAGGAAGATTATGCCCGAAACGGCTTTGCCGCCCGACCTTGCCGCTGCCATTAGTGCCATGCGCTACCTTTGCATCCGAGCATCGGGAACAAGTGACTGATGGGATGAACCTCAACTATACCATAGGTTGCTTCCTCTGCCACAGGATACAAACAATGTTATTGAGTTCTCTTTCTTGGTGGCGTAGATTTCATTTATCACAAACCGTCTGAACAAGATACTTTCTCTACTGCATATCCTGAATGCAATGGCTATAACCATTTCAAGATTATAAACATCGTAACTGATACCATCTGGTTGCTTGATATATTTCATCGTATCACATTCGTTTAACTCCTTATTCCTATATATAACATGAATCGCTTTACGGATGTCACAGGAGAATACTCCAAACAGGTCAGCGATTTCGAATTGTGTTATCCATACGGGTGCGGTCGGAATAGTGACCATACCCACTTCACTAATTGTGATTATACCTCTATCCATAATATATTGTATTGACATTGTTTAGTTACTTTTGTTTGTCTTTTCGCCAGTAGATTGTTTCTTCCGGCGTTCCATCAGTTTGTCCATATCCTTTGAGATTTTGTCATCGGTTATACGTGCATATCCCTGTGTCGTCCGAATATTGGAGTGCCCCATCATCTTGGCGATACTCTCTATCGGTATATCCGCTGAAATAAGGAAAGTTCCGAAACTATGTCGGCTCTGGTGGTAGGACAAGTTATCCTCTTTGCCTATGATTACACCTAACTCATGAATTTCAAACCACAAGGCGTCACGGTTAGGAAGCGGAAATACGGGCTGTTCGTCATCGGCCGTGTTGTACAGCGACAATATCTGTTCCGCTATGGGATGCAGGGGTATGAACGCTTCCACCTTTGTCTTCTTGCGGTTGATACGGATATACCGTCTGCCCTCCGCATTCATCCCGATGTGGTGGGGATGCAACAATTGTATATCCACATACGCCAATCCCGTCAGGCAGGAGAATATGAAAGCCCGTCTCGCCAACTCCAGCCTGTTGTCATACATCGGGGTGGAAAGTATCTTCTTGAACTCATCGCGGCTGATGTATCTGTGCTTTGCCTCCGGTTTGGTTTCATATTCCAACTCCTCGCAGGGATTCACTCGGATTATCTCCTTATCGACTGCCAGATACAACAGGCGGTTCAACCATCGCAGACAATGGTTGGTCTGAGATGCCCCGAAGTTCTTGCATTTTTTCAGATATGCCTTATAAGATTTGCCGAAGTCCTCTGTAACTTCTTCAAAATAGATATCCTTTTTACCCGATGACACAATATAGTCTGTCAGGTACTTCTGGTAATACATTGAACTTCGATAGGAGGAGGTTGAATCTATTTCCTCGGAGTGTTTCTTTAACCGCTCCCGTTCCCATTCTCCCATTTGCAGGAGGGTAGTCGGATGAATGTTGTTTTGGATGATGTGGCTCTTCAACATCTCTGCACTGACTACACCTTGCGATTTCAGTATTTCCTCGTATGCTTCTGAAATGATCCGGAGATATTCCTGCAAGCGGTTGTTTTCCCTTGTGGACTTTATCTCGTTCTTCTTGCCATTCCAATCTTCGGGACGGCAATAGATACTTGTGCTTATGACCGTCTGTTTCCCGTCAATGGTTATGCGGCAGAGAACGGCGGTCGTACCGTCAGCCTTTACCTTGCTGCGGTTGATATAGGGTAACAGTGAAAATGTACTTCGCATATCGTTTGCTGTATTAAAGGGTAAGTTTGAAATCCTCGGTCGCTTTGATGAACTTGTCCATGTCCTCAAAGAGTTTTTTCGGACTGACACGGGCGTACACCTGAGTGGTGGAAATATCGGAATGCCCCAACATCCTACTGATGGTCTCAATCGGCACACCAGCTTCAAGCGTAATCAGCGAGGCGAAACTATGGCGCGCCTGATGGTAGCACAGGTCATCCTTGATGCCTGCCAGTGCCGCCAACGCTTTCATGTGCCTTCTAAGATTGGGCCAGCGAAGTAAAGGAAACAAGGTTTCTCTGTCCTCACTGCTATACTTATTGATAAGCGCAATTGCTTCGGGCAATAGTTTTACACTAGCACGGAGTTCGTTTTTCTTTCTGCGGTATTTCAACCATAATGCCCCGTCCCCGTCTGTCTGCAAATTAGCATGGGTAATCGAAACGACATCCGCATAAGATACACCTGTATAACATCCGAAGAGAAACATATCCCTTGCCAACATATGGGATTTGCGGTATGCAGGTATTTCCACGTCACGGATTTTCTCGAACGATTCACGGCTCAATGCCCGTGGAGTTGTTTCCGTTTTCTTCGGCAGGGTGAAATGTTGGAAGTGGATTTTATCGGCATATCCCTCTTTATAAGCTAGACGGCAAATCTTCTTAAGTATGGCAAGATAATGTCTGGCAGTATCGATTGCCTGTCCTTTATCTTCCGTGACAAATGTCTGATAGTCGTGGATGAACTGTTCCGTCAGTTGCCCGAAAGCCAAATCCTTGACCTTGTACTGATGCTTGATGAACTCTCCGAGTGCCAGCCGCATATAGTGATAGCCGGGATAAGTACTTTTGGCACGATCAATACCGATACGTGCCTTGATGTCATCACAGACAACATCGGTCATTTTCATGAGGGTCATCTGCGTTTCCATGCTGCCTTGAAAAAGGTC
>ERZ772855.2033-NODE-2033-length-17953-cov-2.788636_pt1 | contig 17953 bp, 12 predicted proteins | sample MGYA00511900_ERZ772855 | MGnify/ENA primary metagenome ERZ772855 (study PRJEB29015, sample SAMEA2737701) | human gut metagenome | biome: human gut; feature: human-associated habitat; material: faeces | place: China | collected 2012 ...
ATCTTATTCGCATATACCTGGCACAAAGGAATGTGGCAGGAAATACGGCAACACAGCAAACTATTTCTGAACCTGGTGCTTATCAATATGTTTATGGGATATACTGCTTTTTACTTCGGTGTAGACTTTGTAAGCGGAGCTATCTCGTCCATTATTATGGGAATGACACCTTTGATTAATGTCCTGTTAGCGCACTTGCTCGCAAGTAATGACAGACTGAACACTCATAAGATTATCAGTCTTATTGTCAGCCTCATCGGCCTGTTCCTGATTATCGGAATGGGAAGCAACGGTGCACCACTCGACTGGAAAGGAATTACGGGTATCGTGCTTCTGCTGCTTAGTATCATTTTTCAAGGCTATTCCGCCATCTCCGTTTCGGAAGATAAGGGAAAGGTGAATCCTATTTTCCTGAATGCGGTGCAGATGTTCTTCGGAGGTCTGCTTATATATATGGTAGGCTTGGGCACGGAAGGTTATCATTCTTTTATCGGAAAACCCGGCGGATTTTATGCCAGCCTTGCGATACTGGTATTCATATCTGTATTCGCCTTCAGCTTCTGGTTTATCGCTTTACAAAGCAAAGGCGCCAAAGTCAGCGACATCAATATGTGCCGGTTGATCAATCCGATTCTGGGTGCAGTCCTTAGCTGGATCATGCTCCCTGACGAATATCCGACTTTTAGTACCGTTGCAGGAATGGTCGTGATCGTCAGCTCCCTGATTATCTATTTCAAAGGGACCGAAATAAGTGAATGGTTCAAGAAAACAAAAGCCGGAGCATAGAACAAACTCCGGCAAACATAATAGTCCGACAAATATCAGTATCAGCTCACAACAAACATTGAATAGATTGTAATGACAACATTTCTTTAGGAACTGCCGCCTTTATTTCTTCTTTCAAAACAGATAAAAGGCTGTGGCGAATAAAATCTTTATTTGTAGCCAGCACCACTTGCCTCGTAGGCCGAGGAATGGCAAACGGACGGACGAGTTGCCGTTGTTCCTCTGTCAACTGTGTCACTGCCAGTTCGGGAATAAAGGTAATCCCCTTCCCGCTTTCCACCATTCGCATAAACGTTTCCATACTTCCCAGCCGATAAGCCATTTGGCTGACTTTCACCGCTTCCATTTGGCAAAAACGAACAAGCTGGTCACGGAAACAATGCCCTTCATCCAAAAGCCAGAGACGTTCGCCCGTTATATCGGAAGTACGGATTACTTCATGCTTGAACGACGGTTCTTTGCGGGATACATAAGCATAGAATTGCTCATAAAAAAGAGTTTCTTCGGTCAGAAATGAGTCTTCCAATTTGCTGGCTATAATTCCCGCATCCAGATCTCCGGCGTGTAATGCCTGCTGAATATCCTGCGTTTTCATCTCTGTGACGCGAATATCCAGTTCGGTATATTTCTCCATTAATTGAGGAAAGAAACGCGGAAGTAGGTATGGAGCAATAGTAGGTAATACCCCCAAACGAAAGACACCTGACAACGACTGCTTATCTTCACTGATAATATCTTTCACTTGGGCCGCCTGCGCCAGAATCACACGAGCCTGGTCTATTACTTTCTGTCCGATAGTTGTCGGGCAAACAGGTTGCACTGTCCGGTCGAATAGCTTTACGCCCAGTTCATCTTCCAGCTTCTGAATCATTGCACTCAAAGTCGGTTGTGTCACACGGCAATATTCGGCTGCCCGTGCGAAATGCCTGAACTGGTCTACGGCTAGTATATATTCTAATTGTTGTATCGTCATCTATCAAATCTTATTAAGTTATAGATTTCATCTATGCAAAGATAGAAATTTTCAGTTTGACAGCAAGCATTTTACGCCTTATCTTTGCAGTACAGAAAAAAAGAAAACAAGTATAAATCATTAAAAATAAAAAGAATATGAAAACTTTAGAATTTATCAAACTGAATGAATCGGGAGCAAACAACGTAGTAGCATCTTTGCAACAACTATTAGCAGACTTCCAAGTGTATTACACCAATCTTCGCGGTTTCCACTGGAATATCAAGGGACATAATTTCTTTGTACTCCACAGTCAATTCGAAAAGATGTATGATGACACGGCTGAAAAGGTGGATGAAAGCGCAGAACGTATCTTGATGCTGGGTGGTACTCCTGCCAATAAATTCAGCGATTATCTAAAAGTAGCAAATGTGAATGAAGTGGATAAGGTAAGCAACGGAGACGAAGCATTGAATAATATCCTTCAGTCTATCAGCTATCTGATTGGTGAAGAACGTAAGATCTTATCTATCGCTTCTCAAGCCGGAGACGAAGTAACCGTTTCGATGATGAGCGATTATCTGAAAGAACAGGAAAAATTGGTTTGGATGTTGGTTGCTTATAATAGCAAGTAATTAAAATAAAAGGTTTAGGTTTTAGGTGAGAAAGAGAGGATATTTCCGCAAAAGGAATATTCTCTCTTTTTTATTAAGAGAAAACGAAACAGGAAATCTCTTAATATAGATATTAATAAAAATTACTCCACTAAAATAACATTCTGCAACCTAATATCATTAGAAGCGGCACCAATCATAAGATGGAAATTTCCAGACTCTACTACTTTCTTCAAAGTATAGTTAACCAAGAAAAAGTCCTCCTCTGTCAAAACAAAAGTAACTTTTTTCTCTTCTCCTTTTTTCAAATGGAAACGCTCAAAATGTTTCAACTGTTTCATCGGCTGAACAACTGATGCATATTCATCTCTCATATAAAGTTGTGATACTTCTTCACCATCATACTTCCCTGTATTCTTTACTTTAAATGAGACTTCAAAACAACGAGCAGATTTCTGCACTACCTGCAAATCAGAATATTCAAAAGTGGTATAACTCATCCCATAACCAAAGCTATATAACGGAGAAGATGACACTTCCACATAATCATGATTTCGAGGAGCTTTCTTATTATAATAAACCGGAATCTGACCTACAGAACGCGGAACGGAGATTGGCAAACGTCCAGAAGGATTATAATCTCCAAAGAGAACATCCGCTATGGCATTTCCACCCTCCTGCCCCGGATAGTAAGCAGTCAGTAGTGCATCAGCATATTCCGAAGCCCAATTCTTTTCTAAAGGACGACCTTCAATATAAACGACAATCAAAGGCTTACCTGTCTTTTGCAAAGATTCCAATAGTTCTTGTTGTCTACCAAGTAAGGATAAACTGGCACGGTCAAATCCTTCTCCACACTCCATATCACTTACACTACCCTCTTCAGCTACAGCCGCACCTGTTTCTTTATAGCTCGTTTTAAAATCACGGGCACTGGAACCACCCACAACCACAATTACAACTTCGGAGCGACGGGCAGCTTCAATTGCTTGTTCTATCTCATTCACTGTAGTATCACGAATAGCACAGCCTCGTACATATTCCACACGAAAAGGAGATAATTTTGTTAGAATTCCATCAAGAACTGTTTTCACATTACTATCTTCCTGAGGAGCTGTATAGTCCCCTAACATATTATATCGATTGTCAGCATTAGGGCCAATTACCGCCACCTTATTTATCGTCTTGCTTAAAGGAAGAATTGAATTCTCATTTTTGAGAAGTGTTATGGAAGACTGTGCGATTTTACGTGCCAGTTCGATATGTTCTTTACGGCGTACTGTTTTAGCAGCAATTTTCGGATCCACATAAGGATGCTCAAACAAGCCCATCTCAAACTTCATCCGTAACACCCGGCAGACAGCCGTATCAATCACAGCCTTATCCATTTGTCCGGATTGAACCGCATGACAAAGGTTGGTATAAGCATCCCCACCCAAGTCAACATCAACGCCAGCCGTTACAGATTGTATGGCTGCATTCTCTTTAGTTAGAGCAACAAAGTGGCTTTCGTGAATCCCTTCAATACTATATAAATCGGAAACTACAAAGCCACAAAACTTCCATTCATTACGCAAGAGTTGAGTCAGCAAATAATGGTTCGACGTACAAGGTATCCCATCTATCGAATTGTATGAAGTCATTACAGACAATGCCCCTGAATCTATTGCCTTACGAAAAGGAGGAAGAAAATTCTGATGCAAATCACGAATACCGACTGAAGCATAATTACCATTCTGTCCACCCTCCGGCACAGCGTATGCCAGAAAATGTTTCAAGGTAGCTATGGTAGCGTATTTTTGTGATAGATTACCTCCACCTAAACCGTCAACCATAGACGCCCCTAAAATGCCACTCAACACAGGATCCTCACCAAATGTTTCTTCCACGCGGGACCAACGGGGATCACGGGTCAGATCAAGTACGGGACCGTAACTAATATGCCCACCTTGGGAACGAATTTCTTTAGCGATAACTTGACCAACTTCTTTTACTAATTCCGGCGACCAGGTAGCCGCCATTCCGATACCCGTAGGAAAAACTGTAGCACCAATTGCCATGTGCCCATGAGGGGCTTCTTCCGCTAAAAACATCGGAATTCCCAGACGGGTATTCTCCATCACATACTTTTGCAATGCATTTCCGGCTTTCGCTGACAATTCTGGATTTAAGCCATTAGCCAATGTTTTCTTTGTCCAGGGATCAGCACGATAAGTTGCCCAAAGCATTCCGGCATTTCTTTCTTTAATCAATTGCTTGAACTTTCCGGAAGGATGAACCTCACTGCCATGGATTTCATACATTTCCCAACCTAAAGGACAAAGTAACTGACCGACCTTTTCTTCCAGAGTCATACGGGAAAGTAAATCTGAAAGTCTTATATCTATTGACAAACTGGGATCTTTGTAAGCAGGTAACGAGGGAGAGGATTGAGTAAACCCCAAAGTACATACCATCTGTACCATCACCAAAATATACAATCGTTTTATCATAATGTTATATACAGTAAAATGACTCAATTAATTTATAGTGTATTTCTAATCTTTCAAATAGAGATATTCAACCCTACTTACCCATTTCTCCCTCAAATATAACTGTATGTACAGGCTGATGAGTATCATTTGTTATCAACTTGACCTTTGCATCCAATAGATGGTTTGAAGATGATACATTTAATTCAAACAGAACCTCCAGACACTCATTTTGCTTCAAAACCTTTTCACCCCGGATATTAGTAGAAACAAATTCCGGACATTCTATTTTGCGGATAATAAGAGGATTCGCCCCTTCATTAGTAACTTTAACTTTTCTCTGAATACGCTTTTTTAATGAGATATTCCCCAAATTAAAATAAGACTGTGAACACTTCATCCGGGGAGCAGTTGCCGTGCTTACTTTTCTCATATCATCAATCACTGTACCAAAGATTTGTATAGAAGAACTGTGTACGGAATTGGCACTAATAATAATCTTATCTTTAAATGTACCGTAAAAGCCTTTTAAAGGAGAAGCTGTTATTTTTATAGTCGCACAAGATCTACCTTGAAGAGATGATGGCATAGATATCGACAAACATCCACTCTTATCCAACAGCGAGTATGACAACCTGACCATTTTATCCGATCGGTTATAGATTCTAATTTCCAATTGTTTTGGCCTCCCATTATGCTGTAACAGATCATAAGATAGAGTCATTCGGTCTGCCAGAATATCTGATGATAAAGAATAAGGATATTCATCCTCTATACGATTCATTGTATTTATCGTGCCTTTTACCCAAAGAGTATTGACACTTTGCCCTGAATTAGAAACAACCCTTATACTCTTAGAGAAAAAGTTTGTTCGCCCTTTAGGATCGAAAGTTACGGTAATAATGCCTGTATGCCCTGGTTTTACAGGTTGTTTACTATAAACAGGAATGACACACCCACAAGTTGAAATCACTTCTTCAATCACAACAGGAGAAGTATGTATATTAGTAAAATGAAAAGTATGACTCACTTTGCCTCCTACTTCCTGAATATTACCAAAATTCCAAGTAGTAGTATCAAAACGTAATGCAGTTTTTCCCTGTTGTTGAGCACATACGCCAACAATAGAGCACAGTAAAACGATCAAAGCTGACATAAAACGTTTCATCATCATTTCTTTAAGTTAATATTGGGAGTTACGTAAAAACACAATAACTCCCAATATAAAATCACATTTTAATTATTTTGAGGCAAATCATTGAATTCTGCATTCCAAATGATATTTGCCGAAGCAGGGAAAGTTAAATCACGCCCATTGCCCGAACTGTCCTTCAATGTATTTCCTTCTCCTTCATCCAATTTCCAATAGCCATATAAGTCCGACGAAGATGGAGAAGCTATTGTACGCAAGTTAGCTTTTACTTCTTCCGCCGTCAGACACTTCTTCCACATACGAATATCAGAAATCAGACCATCAAAATACATACTTGAACTTGTATTACCAAACTGAATACCAGTCAACGTATATCCCACCTTGAATCTTTGAGAAGAGGATGGTCCCCAACGTTTAGTAGGTTTTGCAGAAGCAACTTCCTCACCGTTAATATATAAACGATAAGCAACCTCAGTATTCTGGCCCGTTTTTGTTCCGTCACAAGTAATAGTCAACCTTACCCATTGATTAGCCGGCAACGTTATATTTTGATTAGCCAATGTCAAGTCACATTGACGATTACCAATATTAGACGCTCCCGTTGCACCGGTCACACGTAGTTCACAACCACTAAAAACCTCATTATTATTGTTGGTATCTTTACCACGCCATGTACCTATATAATTAGTTCCACTGTGCCAACTATATGGATATACAAGCATTTCAAACGTATGTGTATTATCTTCAATCGTAACTACTTCATCATTTGCGAAACTTAACGTACGATACATATCCGTTGAATAAGAACTCATATTCAATCCCGGTATATAATCCAATTCCCCATCAATGCTAATCGTAAAATAAGAAACAGAACGAGTGTCCGTTACAAATTGTCCTACACACGTTTCATCTATTGTTGCAACAATAGGAAGCAAATATTCTTCACCTTCCACCAAACCGAACAATGATGAAAACTTAACTGATAAGGAATTGGATTCTTGCTGTCCTGCCTTCACTATCGCATTTTTAGCTTGCAACTCATAGACAAAAGCGGGCATCATCTTATAAGACGTGTTATTTGCAGCATTATAAGCCTCTACCATACTTTCGTCCACGGCAATGTCACACAATAAAGTAGTAGCAGCAGGTTTATCCAGTTTGATAGTATAATCATAAACATAGCTTCCTGCATCCAGTATCTCCCTATAATCAATAGAAACAGGTCCTGCTTCCGACTGTGGCATCTCTATTGTCGGCAATTCAATAAAATCATTGTCATCATCCGAACAGGATGTGAATCCTACTCCTCCCAATAAAACAAGCAAAAGGAGAGTTAATCTATTTATATTGTTTTTCATTATCATACAGTCTATTCATTTATTATTACCTTATTCAAGACATTTATTCGTATCATCATAAGTCCAGTCAATCGTGATTCCATTCTTATAACTGATATCACGCTTGGACGGAGATAAATCATAGAAAGTAGTTCCTTCTCCTTCATTCATTCTCCAATAAGACACAAGCCCATTGGTAGAAGGGTCTACCCCACATACATTTGCTTTAATTTCACGAGCAGACAAAGGACGAGTCCAAAGACGCATCTCACTCAAACGACCATAAAACAATTGTGAAGATTGATAACCTTTTGAAGGCATACCGATCTGTACTCCATAAAGCGCATATTCATACGGAGCAACTGTCATTGAGTTATCTTTCTCTCCATTGATATACAATGTCAACGTACTGCCGTCATTTACCAAGGCAACAGCATACCAGGTATTTAAAGCAAAGCGAGTATTCGATGACATTTTACCCTGTTTAGTTGTTACATGCAACTGGTTCGGTTCATCCGTTCCTTCACCAAAACGAAGCAGGTTCTGGTCACATTTAAAGCCTCCATCATCAATCGCTCCCCCTTCTACAGATGCTTCACTACCTCCAAATGAGCAAACACGGGTAGTACCGGAAGCTCCGGAAGAACGAAATTGAGTAGCGTAAATCTTCACTTCCCATGTATAAGTAGGCAATGAAGGAATAGGCTCTGGAAGTAAAAACTGATAAGCCATAGAAGCCTGTCCTACATACGGAGCATGGAAACGCAATGTTCGAGATACTTTCAGGAAAATAGTACGCCCTGCTTCTATAATATCCAAATCTCCCGTCGCACTTTTTATGGTAACCGGTATCAAATAAACACGTCCCGGAACAAATTCCGAATCATCGGCAATTGAAAGAGAGGCAGCAGAAGAAATTGCCTGTCCTGCTGAAATCGTAACCTCCGGATTTTCAAATGTATATGATTTATCCGGAATGGGATAATAATTGGTTCCCATTTCCTCATTATAAGTATCAACCAGACTTGCATCAACAGCCAGATTCACCTGAATATCCGATTCAACGCGAGAAGTTGAAGTCACAGAAACATCATACGCAGATGGAAATCCATCAATGGCGAACTTTACCAATCTATCCGAAGATGTTCCGGTCATTAACAACCCGTCACCTTTTTGAGCGGCTTCCTGGCATCCCTGCAGCATAAAAGAAGCTATTCCTATCAAAGCAGCTCCCCATATCTTTTTTATATTATTCAATGTTTTCATACCTTGCATACAAATTTAAAATTCATCCATTTTCTTCTTCCGTTTCTTGTTTAGTAGACTGTTGTACAGGCTTTCCGGCAGGATTTTGTTCCTGAATACCACGTCGAAGGCTATAATAAGGAATAGCGGCTTTCTCTTTATCACCTATAGCCTGATTAGCAGGACGAGTGGTATTGTATTCATATTCAAAATAATATCCGCCGAATCCGCCTTTTCGTCCTTGTGTAGGATTCCAGCGTGCCATACCTATTACAGAATAGATTGGATTGCCCCATGAATCTACTTTATTTCCATCGGCTTCCGTAAATTCGACTCCACCATTCTGCCAGTACCATCCCATTTGTTCCGTAGCAACGAATTTTTCAGGAGGACACCAGCTGCTAAGCTGGTCAAATTTAGATTGCAAACTTTGAGCACTACCGGTGGTGTAACATTGTCGTACAAAATAATCGACATAAGGTTCTGTTTCCTTAGGAGGCAGCTGATTATAGAAGTCAACAATTAATAATTTGCCTGTACCCGATTGAGGACCGAAATAATTTCCCAATACCTTTATAAACTTTGTAAAGTTATCATTTTGCAACCAGTCGCCTTCCGGTTCGTAGTCCAAGTCCAAACCATCCAGATCGTTACGCAACACACATCTCGCAAGATGCAAAGCATAAGCCTCGATACCTGCGTCGGTTTTAGGAAACTCCGTACTTCCAATACGGCAAATCGTACACATCACAACGCGAGTCCCCTTTACTGTACGGATATAATTCATTTCCTCATAAGCAGTCGGCAAATAACGCTCGTTATAATAACTCGTTTCTACATAAGCCGGATTGTTGGAAGGAATACCTGACCACAGACTGACAATGTCCAGACTATCCGGCAGACCAGTGAAATGAAGCCCCTGCGAAGGAGATGCTTCTGAAGTATAACCGGCATACCAGCCGAAACAAATAGCATGATCTGTTTTCTTATATTCACGCAGGTTCTGATAATATTCTTCATTATAAGTATTAGCTGCCTGTATAACTTCAGGTTCAATATCCGTATCACAACCACTCACAACAAATGTCAAGAGACAGGTGAACAAAAAATATACATAATTTCTTTTCATATTCTGCATTATTTAAGTAACCAATTATTTATTAGGCACATCCCACCACAATCTGACACCCGGGTTATCTACGCCACCTAAAAGTGTGATGCCTTTATCCAACTCTGTTCTATTCGTATTATATTCCGATTCCGGATAAGGTAATCTGCGGATTTGTATATTTGTGTCTACAGAACCTCCGGAACTTTCGTTCACAACAACCGGAAATACTTTCGGGTAACCGGTACGGCGGAACTCTGTCCATGCCTCTTGTCCCACCGGATAAAGAGCAATGTACTTTTGAGTAATGATTTGTTCCAGATTTGTTTTAAAATCTCCCGATTCATCCCAAGCGATAGAAACAGTCCCCAAAGCATCCATGGAATGAGATGATGTCACCGGATCCTCATAATTGGCAGGCACATATCCACCCGCCGCAGTTCTTGTCAGATACGCGTCAGCTCCTGATACACCATGTTCATCAAAAGACATTCTTATTCCATCTTCATAATACTTTTTAGCATCAGCATTCGTTCCCCAACGCAAAGCATATTCCGCCAACAAGAAATATGATTCGGATGAACGCATCCACACTACATTGGAAATAGCAGTTGCCTGTGGTTCGGCAAAGATTCCTGTTATATATTTATCCTTACTTACGTCCTTTGACATTCCGGCTCTTATACCCCGATATTTTCCACCCGTACCTGCCTCGAAGTAAGCAGAAAGTCGTGGATCCTGATAACCATTCATGTATGAATCCAGCGTCGCTCCCATACAAATATCATCCCATCCTTTCAGAATATACAGAGGACTTTCATAAGTCGCTATCGGAGTAATATGCTGAAGTTCTGCTAAATCAGACTTCACATTCATCAATCCATAACTATTGCCAATAGCCAGTTGGGCTTCACTTTTTGCCTTTGTTTCATCCACATAGGCAAGATGCAATGCAAGACGCAAACGAAGTGAATTGGCAAACTTTATCCAAGATGTAACATCACCGTTGAACACACAATCCCATGATGACAAAACTTTACTTCCGGATGCAGCATAACTATCCAAGTTATTGATAGCTCCATCCAATTCTTCAAAGAATCTGTAATAAACATCCTTTTGCGAATCATAAGGCACTTCTTTTGAAACTCCAAAATTCAAATAAGGAATAGGGCCATAGGTATCTGTCACACGATGCATTGCCGCTACTTTCAGAATCTGCGCCATAGAAAACCGGGGATCTTCGTCATTGTTAATCGCTTTTCTTATTTCACGCCAGGCATTCATAGTCGTCAGGTAATTGGTAGTGAACATATCACCATACCAACTTCTTTTATCCCAATTGTAACGACCGGCAGAATTGATACTGGGAGCAGGAAAACCAAAATAGCCGACATAACCATCTCCACCCATCACTTCCACAGTCTGATATCTGTCCGAACCGATATTAAGTCCCGGTTGTGCTACCACCAGTACGTTCTGCTCCATCTGTAAAAGAAGAGAACCAGTTCTCACATTATCCTGATCCGTCATCTCATCGGTTGCTTCATTAGGATTGGTATTGTACTCCAGAAAATTCTTCGTACAACCTACATTTATCATGATTACTCCAAGGAGTAAGTAGTAGTTCCTTACTTTAAAAAACTTACGTATGTTCATCATTATTTTTTTTAAAGGTTATCCAATTAGAAAGAAATCTTTGCAGAAAATCCCATCGATCTCAAACTCGGTTGCATGAAATAGTCCATACCCTGGTTATAAGTACCTGTACTTGCAGTAGATTCCGGGTCAAATGGAGCCTTACAATATAGCATCCATAAATTACGTCCTACAAAGGACACATTCAATCCAGAAATCCATTTACACCATTTATTGATCGGAATATCATATCCCAATGTCAATTCTCCCAAACGAACATTCGTCATACTATATACATACATAGAACCTACATAACCTGTACCATTAGCTCCGATAGTCTGATACCATGTCTGGGCATCAATCATCTGGCCGTTTACTTTCACGCCACCATTATCCCGCGCTTCTGCCGATGTCTTAGACACTCCATAATAGTCCATTACAGCTTGAGTGGCAGAAACTCCGATACCACCTACACGGGCATTCAACATAAATCCGAGACTGATTCCTTTCCAATTAAATTCATTTCTCCAGCTAAGAGTATATTTCGGATTGGTATTACCGGCATAGACATAATTATTCTTATCTGTTTCCAATGTACCCGTCATTGAATTCATCCAGATATGTCCATGCTCATCAGTTCTCATTGTATTCACATATACATCTCCCATAGAGCCCCCTACTGTTAGCCGTTGTTTGGCACCGCCTAACGAATAGACATCCATTTCGTCCAGATGTACTGTCACTCCCAACTCTTCATTTGTATATTCAGGGAGTAATTGGTCAATGCGGTTTCTGTTGAGCGACCATAGTAAAGTGGTTTTCCAATCTACAGGCCCTATATTCTGTTTAAAGCCAAGAGCTAACTCAATACCTTTATTCGTTACTTTACCTGCATTTACATATAGTTTAGAATATCCGGTTGTTGTAGAAATTTCCGGACTGAAGAGCTGATTCTCTGTATATGTCTTATAAGCTGTCACGTCCAGTGTCAGTTTATTATCAAACAGACCTAAATTAAATCCTCCTTCCCATGAATGAGTTCTCTCCGGTTTAAGGTCTTTTATCGGGAAATAAGAAGTGGTATTCAATCCTCCCAACACTGCGTAAGTAGTGATAGCCCTGAATCTTTCCGGTGCATTACCCACCTCACTATATGAAAGGCGAACCTTTGCATAAGAAAGAATGTTAGATTTCATTGTAAACATATTAGTCAGAATTGCTGAAGCACCGATAGAAGGATATAATATGGAAGAATGGTTTGTTCCTGCCAAAGCAGATATCCAGTCATTACGTAACGAACCGTCTACATAAACCATGCCCTTATATCCTAATGAGAATGTTCCGAATAAAGAATTGGTACGGTCGTGATAGTTCGTATTTTTATAGGTTAATTTACCGGAAACGTTCGCATTGTTAGAAGTAAACAGATTAGGAATGGTCAGTAATCCTCCTCCAAAATTAAGCTCCTTATAATCCAAATCCAATAAACTGGCACCTAAAGATGCTGTCAAATTCCATGTGTCGTGATAAAAATATTTATTGATATTCAACATGGCATCCGCATATATCTGACTGGTATTCTTGTTCGATTGCACGTATGCTCCTTTATCCGAGTTTTCAGCAATCACATTCAAAGTGGAAGCATACATTTTCTTTTCCGAGTTGATAGTTTCCTTATCCAGTTTCACGCGTCCGGAAACATTCAACCAATCTGTTATCGTATATTTTAGTGAACCGCTTGCCAGAAAACGGTCTTTCTTGTTGGTATACATATTCCGGTTCGTAATCCAGTAAGGATTCTGCATGGATAATCCATTTTCTTTCAATGGCCAGAACTGTGTTTTTATGTTACGGTCTACATCATATCGTTCATAATACTGATATTTCGAGAAATCATCACCGCGCGGAAATAAATAAACGGGAACCAATGGATTGGCATACTCTCCTTGCGACAACATATTCTGTTCCTTTACATTAGAATACATAAAACTTAAATCCATCGTCAGTTTATCATTCAGCATAGAGGTCGTGTTACGAACAGAGAAATTATATCTGTCCAAGTCATTATTCTGAATGATACCCCGGGCATTCACAGCACCTACGGATACATAGGTTTGATTTTTTTGTGTCCCTGTAGTCAGACTTACAGTGTTTGCTACATTATAACCTGTCTGGAAAAAATCTTTAACTTCATAATCGGTAGGAGATGACAATTTAGATGCCCAACTATACCACTCTCCGGTTTCCGAACCATACGTATTCTGGAATTCCGACAATCGGAATGGTGAATAGAAAGTTGAATTATTACTGTAAGTCAATCTGGTTTTATCTACAGCTCCTTTCTTCGTTGTGATAAGTACCACACCATTGGCAGCAGCCGAACCATATAGTGCAGCGGCGGCCGATCCGCTAAGTACTGAAATTGATTCTATATCATCAGCGTTGAAGTTAGCCAAGCCGTCACCGGATTGTCCGGCACCCGTATACTGATCGTCGGGTTGTTCACTTGATATATTAGCCAAAGGAACTCCATCTACTACATATAGAGCGTTGTTATTACCGGATATAGACTTCGTACCACGCATTACCACACGGGCACCACCTCCAATACCGGATGAACTTGCATTGATATTCACACCCGCTACCTTACCGGCAAGACTGCTCATCACATTCATATCTTTCGCCTTTGCCACTTCGTCGCCGCCAATCTGCTGCACATTGTATGTCAAAGACTTAGTTTCTCGTTTAATGCCCAAAGCCGTTACAACAACCTCATTCAAGACTTTGGTATCTTCCGTCATCACAATGGAAAGCGATTTATTATCTGCAACCTTCACCTCTTGAGAAGCATATCCAATATAAGAGATCTCCAATACCGCTCCCTTTTTAGCTTGAATCTGAAAGTTTCCGTCGAAATCTGTAATAGCACCGGTAGTTGTCCCTTTTACTTTCACATTCACTCCGATCAAAGGTTCTCCTTTTGTATCTTTCACTGTACCTTTTACCTGGATAGTCGGATCTTGCTCTGTTACATTCAATTTATTGGTAGACAAGATAATCTGCTTATCAACCACTGTATAAGTAATGTTGGTTCCTTTAAACACCTCATCAAGAATATCCAGTATCTTACCTGAATTGTTTCTCACAGAAACAATACGGTTCTTCTGAATTGTTTTATCATTATAAAGGAAAACATAGTCGGACGTCTCCTCTATTTTATTCAGTACCTGTTCTACAGATACATTGTTCATTGAAATGGCAACCCGCGTTCGCTGGGCATAGCCATCTTCGGCAGAAAGTTGTAATACTACTGCGAAAAGTAGTGCTAGACTAATCCTCATAACTAAAGGAAGTTTTAGATTTAAAGCATATTTAGGACATAATGCTGTAAATGAATGATTTTTTTTCATACATTTGTGGCTAACTAAAGTTTATTACTAAATGAACTATGTTTTGATTCCGGCTAGTGTTTGCGAGACCTTGTACCGTGAATCTGGAAAATTCGGAGGAAGACAGCTGTTGGTAGCAGCTTTCTTCCTTTTTTTCTTTTATTCTCTTGTGTTATTCCATGGGCTTTTATTTTAAGGGTTACTACTCTAATATAAATCTACTCTAATTTTAGTCTTTGATAATGTATCATCTGCCTGTTGTTGCGGTTCTTCAATTTTCCATTTTAAATCGGCAGACCTGGCCAGATAATCCAATATCTGCGACAGAGTTTCAGTCCGGAAAGTAGCCCGGTACTTATATTCTTTTCCAGACCTATTGTTAAACTGAATTTCTACATTAAAATGTCGTTCCAGACGCTTCAGGATTTCTTCCAATGAAGCATTTCTGAAAATTAGTTTTCCATCTTTCCAAGCTATCTTTCCATAGACATCCACTTTATTTTTTTTCGACTTTTGACTCTGTTTGTCGTAAAGCAACTGTTCTCCAGGAGCCAATACAATTGTTTCCTGATCGGGGGTTATCACATTTACCTTACCCTTTTCCAATACTGTTTCTATATAATTATCATCCTCATAAGCAGCTACATTAAATTTGGTACCATAAACATATACGCTCAAGCCATTCGGAGTATTTACATAGAAAGGACGATCTTTGTCTGCCTGCACTTCGAAATATGCTTCACCCTTCAACTCTACCAACCGGTTGTCTTTCTTGAAAGTGGTAGGATAACGCAATGTACTACCTGCATTCAACCATACTACAGAATGATCCGGAAGTTCATAACGTATGACAGAACCGGTAGCGGTTACCACCTCTGCATATTTTTCGTCGGTTTCTGTTCCACTAAAATATAAATATCCCAAAACCAGAGAAGAGAGAAATAAAGGTATAGTCAGAAATGCCGCATAACGCATCAGTTGATTATACATGTTCTTTCTTCTATTAGTTTTTAGTTTGGCTTGTGCTTGATAATAGGCACCCAATACATCAATGGATTCCATTTCTTTAATATCATCTCCCAATGCTTGTGCTTTACGGAGCAATGATTCCGGACTCATATTTTCCATATTTTCTTTCAAAATCTTATCTTTTAATTGTAATTACACTTATAATACAACTGAAGTAATTGGAAAAGGACAGCAAAAACAAACTTTTTTTATTTTATTTTTCGAGCCAGGCCAAATTGAAGCGGTAATGCAATCGGCTACTAAGGATATGAACCACATTATCAGGAGTTTGTGTTCCTGCAAGATAGCCACGTGGTTCAGCATGATTTTCATCCATTTCGAAATATCCCGTCCATGCTCCACCGTTTAAAAAGCGATATTCACCGTCCGTCAGTAGTTTTCTTACCGGCCATGTTTTTCCCTCATCGTAGGAAAGAGCCGCATACATGCCATATCCTTTCTTCACATTTCCATTTTTATCTTTAAATTCCAGACCACGTTCTTCCAAAGGCGTACGTTGCGGATGGTCTGTAAAAGACACCAATAATAAAGGGCCTTCATTCAGTCTCATTAAAACAAGACGCTGACCTCCGTCAATAGGAGGGAGTTCGCTTGCTACATATTTCCAGGTCTTTCCCATATCATCTGATATGCTCATTGGCATTCGGAGTTTTCCTTCTTTATTCCGTATGCTATTACCACGTCCCATAGCCATCAAACTTCCGTTCCCTAATTGTACAATTCCCGCATGGATACCTGCGATTGTACTTCCCGTTCCTCCTTCTTTGAAATCCGGCAAAGAAGCGCCATCCCAAGGATCGCACCATGTTTTTCCTCCATCTTTACTGATTTGAACAGCTGCCCCGTCATGACTGCCGGGACCCGCATCACAGGCTTGAACCAGCCATCCCTCACGTGTGCGAATCGTACCAGCTATTACCTGATGACGTTTGGTATGTTCGGGAGCTATCAGTTTAGGAGTGCTCCATGAAGCACCGTTATCTGTGCTGGTACGTAGTACCATTGCGAGATTCTGCCAGTCTCCCGATGCTTCCACTCCATTGACATGATACAATTTTCCTTTCCCGTCATTGAGCAAAGCGCTTCCTGTCATATTCCGATCCGGAACTTTAAAGAATAAAGAAGCCACATCCCAATCAGTGTGCCCGGCACGCAAGCGGGAACCGAGTACTACCATCCCTCTCCCATTCTCTTCATTTGCAGAAAACCATATTGCCAGCAAATCTCCATTATCACACCAGGTAACTGCAGGCTGATGATTATGCAGATAAAATGGGGTATTCGAATCACATGCCGGACGTACCACAAATGGTATCGGAGGCAAAAACATCGGTGTGATAGCAGATACTTTTTTCCATTTTATAGATGTATTTTTTACAGATTCCTGATTGAACGGGACAGGGGCAGATGTTCCCGATACATTCAAACGAGTATCTGCTTCCACAATTCTAAATCCGGTTTGGGAATGTTTATCTTCCGGGAGCATAGCCAGTCGATTGGCACTTCGCAAGTATTTCTCCGGGGTGTGATGACTCCCTCCTCGAGTGACCCGAAACTCTCCTGCCAATGGTCCTGCCGGGTCTTTCTGCTTTTCTGCGGAATAAGGAGCATACCAATCCAAGCACCATTCTTCCACATTTCCATGCACATCATAAAGCCCGAATGTATTAGGAGGAGTCTGAGCTACTTTTAAAGATACCGGATCAAAGTCACGAACCACTTTTTGATTCCGATGATAAACTGCAGGTAACCCGTCTCCTGTAGAAAATAGTGTGTATGTGCCTGCCCGACAAGCATATTCCCATTCCGCTTCTGTTGGCAAACGATAGTTTTTGCCTTCTTTCCGGCTAAGCCATTCACAAAAGGCAACAGCATCGGAATAACTCACATTGACGACTGCTTCATCATCTTCCAGCGAAACACCGTTTTTTCCTCGTAATGCCCGATGTTCCGGACGGAATGACTCATATTGCGCATTCGTTATTTCAGTGATTCCCATACGAAACGGGCGAGAGATTACTACCTGATGGATAGGAGCCTCATCAAAATCTTCGCCTAATCCGTCACTTCCCATATAAAAACTTCCGGCAGGTATTTCAACCATCGGAATAAAAGACTTGGAAACTTCTTGAGGATGTATTGGCAAACAAAAGGTTATAGCCAATAAAAAAAACTTGTTTTTCATATTTTAATCCTGTTTATATATAATACAATCAACCTATATACAAAAGGAC
>ERZ772855.2052-NODE-2052-length-17845-cov-3.037437_pt1 | contig 17845 bp, 14 predicted proteins | sample MGYA00511900_ERZ772855 | MGnify/ENA primary metagenome ERZ772855 (study PRJEB29015, sample SAMEA2737701) | human gut metagenome | biome: human gut; feature: human-associated habitat; material: faeces | place: China | collected 2012 ...
TGGCGCGGCGCAGCCGCGACTGAGGGGTTTGTTTGAATTCATCAGAATAGTTTGCAGACAAGCTCGCCATACTCCGCCGGATCGTCCGGGGTGATGCCGGCGACGAGCTGCGCCTGCGCGAAGAGCACTTTCGCCATTACGGCGGCGCGCTCCGGGTTCTCCTGACGCGCGGCATCCAGCGCCTTGACGGCGGGGTGGTCGAGATTGAGCTCAAGCACGCGCTGCGCGCGCATCGCGTTCGGGTCAGCGCCCGGCATGGCGTGGAAGTACCGCTCCATTTCGAGCGTGATGCCGCCCTCGACGGAGAGGCACACGGCGTAATTCTTGAGCTTGCGGGAGATCTTCACGTTCGCCACGGCGTCGCCGAGCGTCTCCTTGACAAAATCGGTGAGGGGCTTAAACTCCTCGTCGGTCTTGTCCGCGGCGGCCTTCTCCTCGTCGGACTCGAGACCGAGATCCTGCGAGCAGACATTGCAGAACTTCTTCTCGGCATAGCTGCCGAGGATCTCCGCAACGAACTCGTCCGCGTCGGTCGAGAAGCAGAGAATATCAAAGCCCTTGGCGCGCACCTGCTCGGTCTGCGGGAGCTTCGCGGCGCGCTCCGGCGTTTCGGCGGCGGCGTAATAGATGTATTTCTGGTTTTCCGGCATCGCGTCCACATACTCGCGCAGGGAGACGAGCTTTTCCTTCTCCGCGCTGCGATAGAGCAGAAGATCGGTCAGCAGATCGCGCTTCATGCCGTAATCGCCGATGATGCCGTATTTGAGCTGCGTGCCGAACACGTTGAAGAACTTTTCGTACTTCTCGCGGTCGCACTCCATGAGCCGGGAAAGCTCGCCCTTGATCTTCTTTTCGAGATTCATGGAGATGAGCTTGAGCTGGCGGTCGTGCTGGAGCATCTCGCGGGAGATGTTCAGCGAAAGATCGGGAGAGTCGACGATGCCGCGCACGAAGCGGAAGCACTCCGGCAGCAGGTCAGGGCACTTTTCCATGATCATCACGCCGTTGGAGTAGAGCCGCAGGCCGGGGACATAGTCGCGGGTGTAGTAGTCATAGGGCGCCTTCGCCGGGACGAACAGCATCGCGCGGTAGCTCACGGTACCCTCGGCGTTCACGCGGATGACGGACACGGGATCCTCGGTGTCCTTGAACTTCTCCTTATAGAAGGCGATGCAGTCGGCGTCGGAGGCTTCCTTCTTGCTGCGCTGCCAGATGGGGATCATCGAGTTGATGACCTCTTCCTTCGTGACGGTGCGCACGCCCATCTTCTGGATACCGGCCTCGTCCACCTCGCCGGTCTCATATTTTTCGGTCGTCTCCACATCGGTGCGGATCGGCCAGCGGACATAGTCCGAATATTTCTTCACAAGCTCCTGGATCTTCCAGGGCATGAGATACACGCTGTAGCAGTCGTCCTCGGTGTCGCTCTTCATGGTGAGGATGACGTCGGTGCCGACGGTCTCCTTTTCGCAGGGGGTGATGGTGTAGCCGTCCGCGCCCTCGCTCTCCCAGCGGTTGGCGGTCTCCTGCCCGTAGGCGCGGGAGATGACGGTCACTTTGCTCGCGACCATGAACGCGGAATAGAAGCCCACGCCGAACTGACCGATCACGTCGATGTCCGCCTTGTCCTTCTCGGCGGCGTCCAGATCCTTCTTGAAGGCGAGCGAGCCGGACTTTGCGATCACGCCGAGATTGGATTCCATCTCCTCGGCGGTCATGCCGATGCCGTTGTCGGAGATCGTGAGCGTTCCGTTTTCCTTGTCGCCTTTGATGCGGATGAAGAAATCTCCGCGCTCCATGCCGACATTCTCATCGGTCAGCGAGCGGAAGCAGAGCTTGTCGATAGCGTCCGAGGCGTTGGAGATCAGCTCGCGCAGAAAGATCTCCTGATGCGTGTAGATGGAATTGATCATCAGCTCCAGCAGCCGCCGGGATTCCGCCTGAAATTCTTTTTTCGCCATATTTTTATCCTCCGTATGCTATGGACTCTGAGCAGACCTTGAGAAGGCCTATACCCAGACACTATATTATACCGCGGCGTTATGTAAAATTCAACCGAAAAACTCGCCCACCGCAGAGGAAAAGAGGCTCCGCGGGGGAAAACCGTGTTCCCGCTGCCGAAACCGGCGCACAAGAAGTTTTATTTTCGGCAGGATAGGGCCGCGTGGTGCCGGAGCGCGGACGATCCCCGCGGCACTACGCTGACGCAGGCGTTCTATATCCCGGGGGATCAGGAGGTCGTACTGGATTATAAGGACGGACTTTATACTCCGCAAAATCCGGCGACCGCATTTCGGAGTTGTACGGCGGCGTGTGCATGGCGCTTGCCCACACCGCTCCCGGACAGCATTATCCCAACGTGTTTGACGACCGGAACGCCGCATACGCCATCCCGGCGGGAGTGAAGTAGAAGTATATGCTGCTCCGTCAGGAGACCGGCGAGAACTGCTATATCCCGACAGAGTATCCGCTGGACAGATCGCAGCCGGACTGGACGGCCTTCGGGGAGCCGTAAAACCGGCAGGTGAATAAGAGCAAGAAAAATTTTCGCCCGCAGACATTGTCTGCGGGCGAAAACCGTTTGGATTTTATTGCTTTTCCGATATCTGGGAATGGCCGGCGTTTATGAGAAGGTCGTGCCGGATGTCCCACAGGCGGTTCGAGAGATCGACGTAGTACCCGTGCGGGTTTTCAAACCGGCGCACCTCGGGCCAGAGCGTTTCGAGCTGCTCGGCGCAGCGCTTCCGGATAGCCTTGAGCGACGGGAGATCATAGACGAGCTCGCCCGCGCGGAACACGGGGACCATCATGTTTTCGGCGCGGAAGTTCGTGAGCGTTTTGCGCTTCCATGTGTTTTCCGGGTGGAAGATCGTGAGCGGCTGCGTATCGTCCGGCGTCTCGTCATACAGGCAGAGATAGTCCGCAAGCGCCTTGCCGTTCGTGCGGTCGTAGAAGCGGTAAAACTTCTTGAAGTGGGGGATCGTGATCTTGGAGACGTTTTCGCTCACCTTGATCTTCGGGACGATCTCGCCCGATTCGCGTTCCACGGCGACGAGCTTATAGACGCCGCCGAACACCGGCTCGCTCTTGGCGGTGATGAGCCGCTCGCCGACGCCGAAGGAGTCGATGCACGCGCCCTGCAGGAGAAGGTCCTGGATGATATATTCGTCGAGCGAGTTGGAGCAGGTGATTTTGCAGCTCTCCCAGCCCGCCTCGTCGAGCATGCGGCGGGCCTCCTTCGTGAGATAGGACATATCGCCGGAGTCGAGCCGGATGCCGCATTTGGTGATGCCCATGGGCTTGAGCACATCGTTGAAGGCGCGGATGGCGTTGGGAATGCCGGATTTGAGCGTGTTGTAGGTATCTACGAGCAGCACCGCGTTCGCCGGGTAGCTCTCGCAGTAGGTGCGGAAGGCGTCATACTCGGAATCGAACATCTGCACCCAGGAGTGCGCCATCGTGCCGAGAGCGGGAACGCCGTAGAGCTGGTCGGAGATCGTGCAGGCGGTGCCGGAGCAGCCCGCGATATACGCCGCGCGCGCGCCGAGGATCGCCGCGTCCGCTCCCTGCGCCCGGCGGGAGCCGAATTCCATCACCGCGCGGCCCCGCGCGGCACGGACGATGCGGCTTGCCTTCGTTGCGATGAGCGACTGGTGGTTCACCGCGAGCAGGAGATACGTCTCCACGAGCTGCGCCTCGATCGCGGGGGCGCGCACCGTAATGAGCGGCTCGCGCGGGAAGATCGGCGTGCCCTCCGGCACGGCCCAGATATCGCCCGTGAAGCGGAAGCCGCGCAGATATTGCAGGAACCCCTCGTCGAACATATTCCGGCTGCGCAGATACGCAATATCGTCCTCGTCAAAATGAAGCTGCTGCACGTACTCGATCGCCTGCTCCAGACCCGCCGCGATGGCAAAGCCGCCGTTGTCGGGCACGGAGCGGAAGAAAATATCAAAATACGTGATGCGGTCCTGCATACCCTGCACGAAATAGCCGTTGCCCATGGTGAGCTCGTAATAATCGCAGAGCATACTCAGATTGGCGTTTTTGTTGATATCCATGATCGTTTTCCCTCGTTTTTCTGCCGCATGGGTACATGGGCGGTTTATTCTGCAAGCGCCCGTGCGCGCTGCAATTTGCTGAGCGGCTGCTCGGACAGATGATAGGTGTCCATAAGCGCCCGCGCGAACGCGGAAAGCGCTTCCTCGCTTCCCTGCTTTAATTCCAGCTCCAGCTCGCACAGAAGCGCCGTCCTGCCCCCGCCGGTCAGATCGCCGACGTCGCCGCAGATCATGCAGCTGGTGTTCTCCGACAGCCGCAGCTCCGCCGTGATGCGGGTGAAGCTTGCCCCGCAGATGGGCGCAAGCGCGTCCGGCTGCAAGGCGGCAAGCTCCTGCGGCGCGCCGAGCGCGGCCAGCTTCGGCAGCGCCTCGTCGAGATACGCACTCTCGACCTCCCATTCGCCGCGCGTATGCCCCTCGCCGGGGGTCTTCATGGTGACGACGCTGCGGCCGTCCTCCGTGCGCAGGCGGAGCATCCAGCGCCGCTGCGCAAGAAAGCCGTCCTCCGTATCGTAATACGTTGTCTGCATCCGGATATAGGCATAGGGCGCGCACAGCTTTTCCATAACCATCCGGCTGCACAGAATGCAGTCGAGCAGCTGCAGATCGCCGACAGCCAGCTTGTATTCCGTCTCCTTACCCAAGTCAAGGCCCCCTCCGGGATTTTTTATTATTCTACGCTATTTTCCCCATAAACGCAAGAAGAAGGATGGCTTTTCTTTTTGCCGCCGTGCGCTGGAGCCGTTCCGGCGTTTCCCGCGCCATTTCCCGACGGGTTTCCGCCCGTTCCGGGTGGTACACTGCGCAAAGGAACAAAAGGAGGCGGCGCGATGGGAACAGCAGGAGCGGAGCAGCTGCGGCAGCGGCTGGCGCAGGGATTGGCGGCGCGGCCCGTGCTGCGCGAGGCGCTGCACGCGCTCGGAGCGGGCGGCTTCAGCTTTGTGCTGGCGGGCGCGGGGCTTTTATCGGCGCACGTGCCGCTGGCGCTTGCGCCGGTGTGCGTGCTGCCGTTCGGCCCGGCGGCTGTGTGCGCGTATCTCGGGGCCGTGGCGGGCTATGCCGTGTTCTGGGGCTTATCGGCTGCGCTGGAGCCGGTCGCGGCGGGCTTTCTGATGCTGGCGGGCAGCTGCCTGTTCCGCGATCTGCTGCCCGCGCAGAGGCGCGGCTTTGTCCCGGCGGCGGCGGGCGGGATCTACGCACTGCTGGGGCTGATTTTCGTTTTGCAGGCCGACGGCGGCATCCGGGCGGCGCTGCTGCTTGCGCTGCGGCTGACGCTGCTGGTCGTGAGCATCCGGGCGCTCTGCCCGGCGGAGGAGGCTGCCAGGCTGCGGCCATACGCAGCGGCGGTGTGTCTGCTTGCGGGACTTGTGCGCGTGGAGCTGCCGTTCGGCGTTCCGCTGTCCGTGGTCGGCGCAGCGGCGGTGTGCCTGCTGGTGGAGGACGCGCAGGACGCGCTTCTGATTGGCGCGGCCTGCGGGCTGGTGCTCGATCTCGGGAGCCTTCCGTCTCCGCCGCAGACGGCCTGCTTCTGCCTGCCGCTTCTTGTCTGCCGGATGGCGGACCTTCGCCGGACGGCGCGGGCGGCGGCGTTTGCGGGGCTTTATTTTCTGTGCGTGCTCGTCTGGGGCGGGGAACACGCGGGCTGGACGCTGGGCGTGCTGGCAGGCGCGGTTTTCTCGTGCCTGCTCCCCGGCTTTGCGCTGCCGGATGCGCGGCGCGACGCGCCTGCTGCGGCCAGCACGCTGGTGCAGACGGCGGATGTCCTGCAGCGGATGGAGACGAAGCTGTCTCTTTCCGGGCAGGAAGCCCAGACGGCCCCGGCGCTGATCTTTGACAGCGCGGCGGACGACGTCTGCCGCAGCTGCGTCAAGCACCAGCAGTGCTGGCAGGAGCGCGCGGACGATACCTGCCGTCTGCTTTCGGCCTGCGCCGGGACGATCCTGCGGCAGGGACAGGCGAACGAGGGCGACCTGCCCGCGGGCTTCTGCGCGGTCTGCATCCGGGAGGAGGCGTTTCGCGCGGCCATCAACCGGGCGCTGCGCGCTCAGCAGTCGCAGCTGCTGGCCCTCCGGCGCAGCGAGGAGGCGCGGGAAATTTCCCGCGCGCTGCTCGGTCAGCTTGCGCGCTTTTTACGCGCGGCGGGCCAGAAGCGCCCCGCCGGGGGCGTCCCGCGCTATCGGCTCTCGCTCGGCGTCCGGGCGGTCGGGCTGCGGGGCGATACGCTCTGCGGCGACTGCGGGACAAGCTTCCAGTGCGGCGTGACGCAGTATGTCCTGCTCTGCGACGGCATGGGCACCGGCTCCGGCGCGCAGTCCGACGCGCAGGAGGCGATCTCGGTCCTGCAATCGCTCTTAACGCTCGGCTTTGACGCGATGGACGCGGCGGCGATGCTGAACGAGCTGTATGTCCTGCGGGGCGACGGGTGCTTTTCCACGGTCGACCTGCTGGAGATGGACCTTTGCACGGGCGAGGGGGCGCTTTATAAATGGGGCGCGGCCCCGTCCTATCTCAAGAAGGGCGGAACAGTCAAAAAAATAGGGACAGCCTCGCCTCCGCCGGGGCTGGGTGTGGGAGAGGAACACCGGGCCGAGCGTGTGGGGCTGTCCTTACAGAGAGGAGAGCAGCTGGTGCTTACCACCGACGGCATACCAGAAGCCGCCTGCGAGCAGTATCTGCGCGCGTGCGGGCCGCTTTCGCCGAGGGAGCTTGCCGCCGGGGTCGTCGCGTGCGCCAGCGAGTCAGAGCCTGATGACCGGACCGCGGTGATCGTTCAGCTCGATCCGGCCTCCATGCAGCCTCACCATACCACACGCCGCGCGCGAAGTATGTCGAAAACGGGCGCGGAACCCCACATTTAGGAAATATTTTCTGTCGAAGCACAAAATACCGGCTCGAATCAGGCCGGATAAAGACGCAGCCTCACCCTGCCGTGGCAGGGTGAGGCTTTGAGATTATGTTCCGAACAGCAGCTTCATCATCAGCGGGATCGTCAGCAGGCTCAGAAGCGTGCTGACAAACACGCCGGAGGAGGCGGCCGTCTCGTCGGCGCCGTATTGGTAGCTCAGGATCGTCGTGTTGGTGGCGATGGGCATACACAGAAGCACGGTCAGTACGCACAGTGCAAATTCATTCGTCAGCACGTGCCGCAGCACGGCATACGCCAGCAGCGGCACGGCCGCCAGCTTGAGCGCGGACAGCGCGTAGATCCGCCAGCTTCCGAAGATCTGCTTAAAGCGCATCTGCGCAAGCGAGCAGCCCACGATCAGCATGACGACGGGGCTTGTGATATCGCCGACATATTTGACGGTCTGGTGCAGCAGCGCGGACGGCTGCCAACCGGACAGATAGACCGCGAATGCCGCAAGCGACGCCGCGACGCACGGCTGCCGCAGCACCTTCCACTGAAACCGGAAGCGCGCCGCGCCGCGCATCAGACTTGCGCCGTAGCTCCAGCAGAAGAGCTGGAAAAACAGCACGAAGATCGTGACGTAAAACGCCGCGCCGCTGCCAAGCAGAGACTCGACGACGGGATAGCCGAGAAAGCCGGTGTTGGAGAAGATGAACATGAACCGGTACAGCCCGCGCTCCGCGTCCCTGACGCGCAGCAGCCGCACGGCCGGGAAGCTCAGGGCGATCAGCGCAAGATAGATCAGCGCGATCAGCCCCGCCAGCCGGAGCGTCTGCGCGGTCGAGAGCAGGCGCTCCCCCGTCAGTGCGGAGGCGAGGATCTGCATGGGGTTTGCAACGTTTACGACGAGCGCCGAGAGCTTTTTGTTGCTCTGCGTGTCCATCACGCCGCCCTTTGCGGCGCAAAAGCCGCAGGCCATGCAGAAAAACAGCATGACCATCCTCCGGCACAGGGAGAGAATATCCATCCTGCCCGCTCCTTCCTGCTCCGCCGGGATCTGGTTTACAGCGGGCTTTTTTTGATTTTTGCAAACGCGCGGGGGTATTTCGCCGGCGTGGGCCTGATTTTGCGGATGACAACAGCCTTATGCAGCGCGTCCTGAATGGGATACTCGTATACCTGCTCGATCATTCCGCCCAGCAGCGCCACGGCGCGCTTTGCTTCTTCCATCTCCTCGCCCGCCAGCGCGCCCTTCATCGCCAGAAACGCGCCGCCCACCTTTACATACGGCAGGCAGAGCTCTGCGAGGATATTCAGCCGCGCCACGGCGCGGGACGTCGCAATATCATACTGCTCCCGGCGGGTCTGGACAAATTCTTCCGCCCGGGCAGTGACGACCTCGGCCTCCACGCCCAGCTGCGGCAGAATTTCCCGCAGCCATGTCATGCGCTTGGCCAGAGAATCCAGAAGCGTCAGCTTGATCGACGGCTCGGCGATCTTCAGCGGAACGCCGGGAAAGCCCGCACCGCAGCCGATATCGATCACGCGCTTTCCGGAAAAGTCCTCCGCCCGCAAAAGCGCGATGCAGTCGAGAAAATGCAGCTCGGCCACAGCCTGCGGCTCGGTGATGGCCGTGAGATTCATGACCTTGTTTTTTTCGATCAGCGCCTGCCCGAACGCGCAGAGCGTGTCGATCTGCTCCGGCGATAAGCCGGAGCGCGCTTCCAGTGCTTCCCTCATTGATCTGCCTTTCGGATATACAGCACGCCGAGCGTTCCCGGCCCACAGTGGCTGCTGACGGTGCAGCCGGCCCGCGTGACGCAGATCTCCTCAAACGGCTGTAACTTTTGCACAGTTTCCACAGCCTTTTGCACCGTTTCCTCCGGCACGCCGGAGTGCGTGATGAACACGCGGCGCAGCTCCAGATCGCTGCGGTTTCCAATTTTATCGGTGATATACTCGCAGACGCACTTGTCAAAGCTGCCGCGGTATTTTTTGCCGACGCCCATTTTGCCGTCTCTGACCTCGATGCACGGGCGGAGCCTTAGCAGATTCGCGCCCAGAAGCGTCACGGCGGAGCACCGGCCGCCCTTTTTCATGTAATCCAGCCGGTCGAGAATGAAGCTGGCCTCCACACGGCCTGTCAGATCGTGCAGCGCCGCGACGATATCGTCCGGCGCCATGCCCTCGCGCGCCATGCGCTCGGCCTCCAGCACGACGAGACCGTGGCCTGTGGACAGGTTTCTGGAATCGACGACGTACACGTTGTCAAAGTCTGCCGCCGCCAGCTTCGCGTTCTGATAGCAGCAGGAGAAATCCAGAGAAATACAGACGTGGATGACAAAGTTGTTTTTTTTCGACAGCTCCGTGAACGCGCGGACATAATCGGCCAGATTGACCGCCGCCGTCTGCGGCAGACTTCCGCCGGCGGAGACGTGGGCATAGATATCGTCGGGCTTGACGTCCACGCCGTCGCGCAGCGTCTTGCCGTCCATGCTCACATAGAGGGGCAGCAGGCGGATATTATACTGTTCCAGCTGCTCCGGGCTGAGATCACAGGTAGAGTCAGACGTGATCTGATATCGCATAGAGAGTCCCTTCCTTTTTTTCATCTGCATCCTTGCAGGATGCGCGTGCTTGGCGCAGCGTTCGGAAAAAGTCGCGCAGCGCCTGTGAACATTCCGCTTCCAGTATGCCGCCGCTGACCTCCGGCTGAAAGCAGCCCGGCAGATGCAGCAGATCGACAAGACTTCCCGCCGCGCCGGATTTTGGATCTTTCGCGCCGAAGACGACGCGCGGCAGATGCGCGTTCAAAATCGCGCCTGCGCACATGGGGCACGGCTCGAGCGTCACGTACAGCGTACACTGCCACAGCCGCCAGCCGCCGAGCGTCCGGCAGGCCTCGCCGATGGCCTCCAGCTCTGCGTGGGCCAGCGCCGTTTTTCCCTTTTCGCGCCGGTTGCGGCCACGGCCGACAATGCGGTCTTCCAGCGTGATCACACACCCCACCGGAACCTCGCCGTCCGCCGCCGCCTCCCGCGCAAGCAGGAGCGCCTCGCGCATCATTGCCTCATCCAAATCCGTACACACACCTCCACGGCAAGAGTTATTCTATCATACCCGAAAATGGAAGATTCGTCAACACCCGCTGTGCGGCGCTTTCCTTGGGAAAACAGGCTTTTTGCTTGCTTTTAACAGGCGGACGCGATATACTGAATATATCAGGCAGCGACGCTGCAAAGAATGGATGGAAGAAAGGATCACGACGGTATGAGTACTGCATATCAGAATCTGACCCCCGCACAGCTGCGCGAGGAATACGCAGCAGTCAAGGCGCAGTTCGACGCGCTGAAGGCGAAGGAGCTGAAGCTCAACATGGCAAGAGGCAAGCCCGGCAGGGAGCAGCTTGACCTCGTCTCCGGCATCCTGAGCATCCTCAAAACCCCGGAGGACTGCATTTCCGGCGGCGTCGACGCCCGCAACTACGGCGAGCTTTCCGGCCTCAAAGAAGCGAAGGAATACTGGGCGGACGTACTCGGCTGCAAACCGGAGGAGTGCTTCATCGGCGGCAACGCGTCGCTGACGCTCATGTACGATCTGGTCAGCAAGGGCTATACGCACGGTCTTGCACGCTCGGAAAAGCCGTGGTGCAGGCTGGACACCGTCAAGTGGCTCTGCCCGGCCCCCGGCTATGACCGCCATTTTAAAATCACCGAATCGTTCGGCTTTGAACTCATTACAATTCCCATGACCCCCACCGGCCCCGACATGGACAAGGTCGAGCAGGCCGTGAAGGACCCGGCGGTCAAGGGTATGTGGTGCGTGCCGAAATACTCCAACCCCGACGGCATCATCTATTCCGACGAGACGATCGCGCGCATCGCGGCATTGAAGCCCGCGGCGCCCGACTTTGCCCTCATGTGGGACAACGCCTACTGCATCCACGAGTTTGACGGCGAATTTGTTCCCTTCCAGGATATCCTGACACTCTGCCGCGAGGTCGGCAACGACGGCATGGTCTATGAATTTGCCTCCACGTCCAAGGTCACGCTCCCCGGCGCGGGCTTCTCCGTTATGGCTACGAGCGAGGCCAATCAGGCGTATCTGCAAAAACTCATTGGCATCCAGACCATTTCCTATGACAAGGTCAACTCTCTGCGCCATGTGCGCTTTTTAAAGGACAAGGCCCACACGCTGGAACTTATGAAGAAGCACGCAGCCATTCTGAACCCGAAGTTCCAGTGCGTCCTGCGCCATCTGGATACCGAGATCGCGCCGCTCGGCATTGCGTCCTGGCAGCGGCCGAAGGGCGGCTATTTCGTCTCGGTCAACACGGCTCCGGGGCTTGCCAAGCGCACGCTGGCGCTGTGCAAAGAGGCGGGCGTCGTCATGACAAGCGCAGGCGCGACATTCCCCTATGGCCGCGACCCGCAGGATTCCAACATCCGCATCGCCCCGTCCCTGCCCCCGGTCGAGGAGCTGGAGCAGGCCATGGAAATCTTCTGCACCAGCCTGCGCCTTGCCGCACTTGAGCAGCGGATGCAGTAACAGGACCAGGAGCACTTGTAGGGGCGGACGACTCTGTCCGCCCGCAGCAGGCAGCGCCTTTTACGGAAAACTGCACAGAAATTGTACATATTCCATACCACGCACCCCAAGGAGCAGCACATGAAGGTTTTGATTCTCGGCGGCGGAGCCAGCGGACTGATGGCCGCGCTTTCCGCCGCGCAGGATGAACGGAATACCGTCACCGTTCTCGAACGGCAGTCGCGCGTCGGGCGCAAGCTGCTCGCCACCGGCAACGGCCGGTGCAACCTGACGAACCTCGACTTGTCCCCGGTGCACTATCACGGACAGGACGCGGGCTTTGCCCGCGCCGCGCTTTCGCGCTTTGACGGGACGGCGACGCTGGACTTTTTCCACGCGCTGGGCCTTCTGACCACGGCAGAGCCGTCCGGGCGGGTCTATCCCCTGTCCGATCAGTCCAACAGCGTTGTGGACGTGCTGCGGTTCGCCGCTGCGCAGGCGGGCGTGCAGCTCGTCTGCGGCTTCGACGCGCAGAGCGTGAAGAAAAAAGCGCGCGGCTATCAGGTCACAGGCGCGGACGGCAGCGCGTATTTTGGCGATAAGCTGATCGTCGCCTGCGGCGGCTGCGCGGGAAAGGCGCTGGGCGGAACGATGTCCGGCTACGAGCTTCTTTCGCAGCTCGGCCACAGCCGCACGGCGCTGCACCCCAGCCTCACGCAGATCCGCACGGATCCGGCCCCCATCCGGGGGCTGAAGGGCGTCCGGGCCGACTGCCGCATCCGTCTGCGCGCAGACGGCAGAACAATACAGGAGGACGCGGGCGAGGTGCAGTTTACCGAGACGGGCGTTTCCGGCCCGGCTGCGTTCACGCTTTCGCGGGCAGCGGGACAGGCGCAGGGGGCCGGGCTGCTGCTCGATTTTTTGCGGGAGTATCCCGCGCCGCAGGTGCGGGCGCTTTTGCAGGCACGGCGCGAAGCGTTCCCGGCGCTGGCGGGCGAGGAGCTGCTTTCCGGTATGCTCCATCCGCGCCTCGGCAAGACGCTCTGCCATGCCTGCGGCCTCGGCGCGCAGCCGCTTGCGTCCGGTTCCGACGCGCCGCTGGAAGCACTGGTATCTGTTATCAAATATTTTTCTCTTCCCGTCACGGGCGTTTCCGGCTTCGAGAGCGCACAGGTGACGGCGGGCGGCGTCCGGACGGCAGAATTCCGCGCCGACACGCTTGAAAGCAGGCTCGCCCCCGGCGTGTTCGCCTGCGGCGAGGTGCTGGACATCGACGGCGACTGCGGCGGCTACAACCTCCAATGGGCCTGGTCGTCCGGCTTCGTAGCCGGAAAGCTGGGGAAGATTTGAACGTATTCCCTGCTCGTTTGTAGGGGCGGACGACCTGTCCGCCCGCAGAATGCAGGGGTTTTCGAGAAAACTTCGGAAACTTCGAAACATTTTCTGGCTGACAGAGTCGTCGGCCCCTACAGAAACAGCATCCCCGCCTGTCAGAACAGGCTTCACATACATTGACAATAAAATAACAGGAGAACACATATGGATATCACACTCAGAATGAGCGACCACGCGCTGACTGCGCGCGCTGCTGCCGCTGCCGGGATCGTGCTGCTGCAGAACAAGAACCGGACGCTCCCGCTGCTGCCGCAGGAGGATGGCGCGCCGCTGCCCGTCGCCGTGTTCGGCGTCAAACAGCTGCAAACCCCCGCCTTTGACAAAACCATGACGCCGTGGCGCTCCATCGGCGTGCTGGACGGCCTTGCGGCAAGCGAGACGGTCAGGCCCGACGCGCTTTTGGCCCGCAAATACCGCACCTGGGCCGTAGAGCACCCGGAGGGCAGCGAAATGCCGCTGACGAATCTCGATTTCGGCGCCCTGCGCCACGACTGCGCAGCGGCTGTCGTCGTCATCGGCCGGACGCCGGAGCGCTATAGCCTCCAGCTGACCGACGAGGAGACGGCTATGCTGACGCGCGTCACGTCCGTGTTCGACCGGACGGTGCTCGTGCTGGCGGCGCCGGGATTTATCGAGCTGAACGAGGCCGCGCTCTCGTGCGGCGCGATCGTCTTCCTCGGCCTTGCCGGGCAGGAGGCGGGCGGGGCGCTGGCCGACGTGCTGACGGCGAAGGTCATGCCGTCCGGCCATCTTTCCTTCAGCTGGCCCGAGCGCGCGGAGGCGTTTGCGGACGCCTGCGCCGCAGCGGATCAGTTTACCGGCTACCGCTATTTTGATTCCTTCGGCGTTCCCGTGCGCTATCCGTTCGGCCACGGTCTGAGCTACGGAACGGTCGCGTTCGGCAGTATCTCGGCAGGGCTTGACGGCTGCGACGTGACGGTGAGCGCCGAGCTGGTCAACACCGGAGAGGAATTTGCCGCCAGCGAGCTTGTACAGGTCTATGTGACGCGGCCCGAGGGCGACCTGACGCGGCCCGTCAGCTTTTTGAACTGCTTCCGGAAGAGCCGCCTGTTGGCCCCCGGCGAGAGCCAGACAATTACGCTGCGCTTCCCCATCACCGAGCTTTCTGTCTACCGCGAAAGCGCGCACGCGTTCGTGCTGGACGCGGGGTATTATGATATCCGTATCGGCACGAGCAGCCGTGCCTGCTATCTGGCAGGCTCCATCCGTCTGACGCGCAGTGCCGTGGTGCAGGCGGCGGAGCCGCTCACCATGCCTGCCGCGCAGGAGCGCACGCGGCCGGAAAACGTCTGCTTCCAGTTCCCCGAGGATCTGGCCGAGATCGAGCAGGCGCACAAGCACGCCATCCGCTTCTCCGACCGCGATCTGCCCCGCCGCAGCCGCAGAAGGGGCCGGGAGTTTACCGGCTGCCGCCCGGACGGGGCGCATCATACGCTTGCCGATGTGCGCGAGGGACGGTGCAGCGTGTTCCATCTCGTGGCCGATATGGACACGGAAAATCTGGAGCGGCTGGTCTGCGGCTTCGGCAGAGAGGCAGCATCCGTCCCCGGCGCGCTCGGCGCGTCGGCTGCGATCGAACGCTATGGGATCCCCGCCGTGCAGATCGCGGGCGGCGCGCAGGGACTGCGCCTGCTGCGCGATATTCCCGATGAAGAAACCGGTGAGATCGTCCGGCGGCAGTGCGCGACCGTCTTCCCCGCGCCTGCGCAGCTGGCCTGCTCGTTTGACCAGGAGGTCGTCCGGGCTGTCGGACGCGCGGTGGGTCTTGAAATGGCGGAGCTCGGCGTTCAGCTCTGGCTGGGGCCGGATGCGGGCGTGATGCGTTCGCCGCAGGAGAAGCGGTTCGCAGAAAAATGGTCGGAGGAGCCGGTCGTCTGCGGCGCTATGACCTCGGCGCTGGCCGCGGGCGCATGGCCCTATGGAACGGCTGCGCTGCACGCACAGAGCCTGCTGGAGACCGTTTCCGTTTCCCAGTCCGCGCTGCGCGACGTGTACGGCCTTCCGTTTGAGATCGCGGCAAACAGCTGCCGCGCGGCAAAGCTGCCGGACTGCGCCATCTCCGGCCAGCGGCTCACGGAGAACAGTCCGCTCCTGCGTGCATGGCTGCTCGACTGCGGCTACGGCGGGATGCTCTGGGGCGATGAAACGCCCGGCTCCGACCGCATTGGTCTGGAAAAGGCGGCGATCCGGATCCTGAAATGGATGCTGCAGGCAAAAAAGCTGTGAAAAACATGGAAGAAGCTGTGAAAAGTCATTGCAATCAGCAGCGAAAGCTGATATAATCAAAATTACTCCCCCTATGAGGGGGGCAATTCTGACACCGGGGTACGGTTCGCCGCGGTCCGGTGCGGAATAATATTATGAAAGAGGTAGATTTTCAAATGAAGAAGTATCTTGCACTGCTTCTGGTTCTGGTCATGGTTCTGAGCCTGGCTGCCTGCGCATCCAAGCCCGCAGAGACCACCGACGAGCCCGAACAAACCACCACGGAACCCGCTCCCGCAGAAGAGACCAAGGACGAAGAGCCCGCTCCCGCTGAGGAGACCAAGGAAGAAGAACCCACCGAAGAGCCGGCTGACAACACCGAGTACGCAGTCGCCATGATCACCGACTACGGCGATATCACCGACCAGTCCTTCAACCAGACCACGTATGAAGCCTGCAAGGCGTTCTGCGAGGACAACGGCGTGGAGTTCAGCTACTTCAAGCCCGCCGGCGACAACACCGCTGACCGTGTCGCCATGATCGAAAAGGCTGTTGACGAAGGCTACAACGTCATCGTGATGCCGGGCTATGCGTTCGGCGGCGCGATCGTCGAGGCTGCTCCGGAATTCCCCGATGTCAAGTTCATCGCGCTCGACGTTGCCAAGGGCGACCTGCTCGAGGCCGGTGTTGCCAAGGCTGGCGAAAGCTATGACTACAACCCCGACAACTGGGATCTCGAAAAGTATGTTGACATGAGCAATGTCTACTGCGCGATCTATCAGGAAGAGCTCTGCGGCTACATGGCCGGTTACGCTGCTGTCAAGCTGGGCTACAAGAGCCTCGGCTTCCTGGGCGGCATGGCTGTTCCCGCTGTTATCCGCTACGGCTACGGCTTCGTGCAGGGTGTTGACGCTGCGGCTGCCGATCTGGGCCTGTCCGACGTCACTGTGAAGTATGTCTACGGCGGCCAGTTCTTCGGCGACGCTGACATCACCGCTGTTATGGATACCTGGTATGCCGGCGGCACCGAGGTCGTCTTCGCCTGCGGCGGCGGCATCTACACCTCCGCTGTTGACGCTGCCAAGAAGGCGAACGGCAAGGTCATCGGCGTTGACGTTGACCAGGCTGGCGTGATCGCGAACTACGCGGGTGTTGACGGCCTGACCGTTACCTCCGCGATGAAGGGTCTGTACCCCGCTACTTACGACACGCTGAACGACGTCATCATCAACGGCAACTGGGCAAACTACGTTGGCAAGATCGCAACGCTGGGCCTCGTCTCCGCAGACGATCCCGAAGCGAACTACGTCCAGATCCCGATGGGCGAGGGCACGCAGTGGTCCGACAGCTTCACGGAGGACGACTACAAGGCGATGGTCGCTGATATGTACAACGGCGTCATCACCGTCAGCAACGACATCAGCAAGGCCGCTTCCGACTTCGCTACCGTCATCACGGTCGACGATCAGGGCGCGATCAAGGGCTAATTCGTTCGAACTGACAAGCAAGTCCTAATAAAAGGGGGACGGACAACAGTCCGTCCCCTCTTTCTATATCAGATATTTCCCATCAAGGAGGAATCGCCATGGGTAAGACCATCGGCATTTTAGGCGGCATGGGACCGCTTGCAACGGCGGATTTGTTCCGCAAGATCACGCTTCTGACAGATGCAGCCTGCGACAACGAGCACATCCGCGTCTATATCGATTCCAACGCTCGCATTCCAGACCGCACGGCAGCGATTTTGTCCGGCGGGCCGGATCCTGTGCCGGAAATGGCCTCGGCTCTGCGCTCGTTGGAGCGCTGCGGCGCGGACTGCGTTATCATGCCGTGCAACACCGCGCATTATTTCCTTCCCCGCCTGCAGGCCATGACAAGCCTGCCGTTTCTCAGTATGCTCGAGGCTACGGCGAAGACATGCGCAAAGGATTTTCCCGGCCAGACCGCTGCAATCCTCGCAACGAAGGGCACACTTGCAACCGGCCTTTATGAAAAGGCGCTGAATGCACAGGGCGTGCACTGTCTTGTGCCGGACGAAGGCGAGCAGGATGTGCTGATGCACCTGATCTACGATGTTGTGAAGGCATCCAAGCCGCTTGAACCGGAGCAGGGTGCATGGCAGGCGCTTCTGGACGGGCTCCGCGCGCGCGGCGCGGACTATTTTATCCTCGGCTGCACGGAATTGCCTATTATCGCCGATACTTTGCCGCAGCCCGGGCCATTCGTTGACCCGACGGCAGAACTTGCGAAGGCAGCTATCCGCATCTGCGGCTACAAAGTCAAGGGCGAATGAACCGGCAAACAGACAAACAGGCTTCCCATCGAACGGGTTCGATGGGAAGCCTGTTTCTGCTGTGTATAAGCACCATATTACAGCGTGAGCGTATGGTATACGTCGCCGGAAAGCGTTTTCCACTGAAAAACGCCGTCTTCCAGCGTCAGATAGCCGCGTGCGGAGCCATTTTTCGGAATGGAGACAGAGCCGGGGTTCAAATAGAGGTTTTCCTCGCCGAACGGCTCCCACGCGGGTACATGTGTATGGCCGTGCAGGAGGATATCGCCGGGGCAGAGCGGCGGCAGATGCGCGGTGTTATAGACGTGGCCGTGCGTGGCGTAGATCGGCCGGTTTTCAACCGGGAAGATGCTGTAATCGGCCAGAATCGGGAAGGATGTACCGATTTTACGGGAATCTTCGGCGAATTCACAGCTGCCCAACGGGGCGATGTGCGCATCGCCCCCTACATCCAAAGAGGTAACTGCTTGCGGATTCGCCGCAAATTCTCGAAGG